>SWCB01003773.1_pt1 | contig 267981 bp, 236 predicted proteins | sample 4692901 | NCBI WGS metagenome assembly SWCB01 (sample SAMN10267276, study PRJNA491770) | bioreactor metagenome | isolation source: DHS bioreactor inoculated with subseafloor sediment | place: Japan: off Shimokita Peninsula | collected 2006-08 | reverse complement strand
AAAAAAAATCCTTCAGACAAACTGAAAGCGCGCGATTTGGCAAAAAGACTTTTTATAAAAGATTCTCATGAAATTACTAAATTGAAACAAGTACTTCATGATTTATTTAAAGAAGATTTTTTGATAAAAACCGGCAAACGTTTTTCATTAAATGCTGCCTCAATTGAAAGGCTTCAGGGAACTTTGCAAGTAGTTGCCGAAGGAAACTTTGGTTTTGTTCTGACAAAAAATGAGAAGTACAAAGATATTTTTGTCCCAACAAAATTTATGGGAGATGCTTTTAGCGGAGATATTGTTGAGGTAGAATTAATTGATAAGAAAAAGGGCAAAAACTTTGAAGGAAAAATTACAAAAGTAATCGAAAGAAAAAATGAAAAAGTGCTTGGAACCCTTAAAAAAGCTGAAGGAGGCTACTTATTGGTTCCCGATGAAAGTAATTTTCGAAAAGAAATTTATATTCGAAAAAAAGATTTGAACGGCGCCAAAGAAAATGATAAAGTTTTAGTTTCTGAAATTGATTGGGAATCGAACAACAAAGAATTATTTGGGAAGATTACAGAAATATACGGACAATCAGGCACTTACGATGCAGAGATTGCTTCTATTGCTCATGAATTTAACTTGAATTTTACATTTCCAAAAGAAGTTGAAAAGCAGCTTAGAGAAATTAGTACTGATGTTGATAATAATGAACTTTCAAAAAGAATTGATTTTAGAAATATAACAACATTTACAATTGATCCGGAAGATGCAAAAGATTATGATGACGCATTGTCAATTGAAAAATTGGAAACCGGAAATTTTAAAATTGGAATTCATATTGCGGATGTCAGTCATTATGTAACGCCAGGTTCCGCAATTTATAACGAAGCTCTTAACCGTGGAACAAGCGTTTACATTGTTGGTAAAGTAATTCCGATGCTTCCGGAAAAATTATCAAATCAAATTTGTTCACTTGTTCCAAATGAAGATCGGTTAACATATTCTGTTATTGTTGAAATAACGCCTCGCGCTAAAGTTGTAAATTATGAAATTGCAAAAACGATCATTAACAGCGACAATCGTTTTACATATGAAGAAGTTCAAGAAATTTTAGATTCCGGAAAAGGTAAATTTAATTCGGAACTCTTAACATTCAATAAAATTGCAAAACAGTTAAGAAAAAAAAGATTAACATCGGGAAGCATTAATTTTCATACTCCGGAAGTTAAATTTAATATTGATGAATCAGGCACTCCAATTTCAGTCGAAATAAAAGTTATTCAAGAAAGTAACAATTTAATTGAAGAATATATGCTGCTGGCAAATAGAATTGTTGCTGAACATATAGCAAAAAATCCCAAGAAAATTCCTTTCGTTTATAGAGTTCATGATTTACCGGACGAAGAAAAATTATTTGAGTTTGGCAGATTTGTTAATTCACTCGGTTACAAATTTGATATTGGAAGTGAAAATCATTCAAAACAATTTCAATTTTTGCTTGAACAAGTTGAGGGAACCGCAGAAGAAGCTGTAGTTAATGAAGTTGCAATTAGATCAATGGCAAAAGCTATTTATGATATTGAAAACATTGGTCATTATGGATTGGCGTTCAAATATTACACACATTTTACATCACCAATTAGAAGATTCCCTGATCTGATTGTTCATAGAGTTTTGTTCGAATTTTTAACAACAAAAAAAGTAAGTTTTTCATTTAATGAACTTGAAGAAATTTGCGATCACGCATCGGCTATGGAAAGAAATGCTGTTAATGCTGAAAGACTTTCAGTAAAATTGAAACAAATGGAATACCTTAAAAATAAAATAGGTGATGAATTTCAAGCCGTAATTTCTGGTATTACAAACTTCGGAATTTTTGTAGAACTTAACGAAACACTTTCTGAAGGTTTGATAAGATATAAAGATTTGGATGATGATTATTATTTGTTTGATGAAAAAAATTATTCTGTTGTTGGAAGAAAATATGGAAGAAAATTTAGACTCGGTGATAAAATTCAAGTAAAGCTTGTTAGAATTGATGAACAAAAAAGAGAGATAGATTTTATACTTTTAGATTAACACTATTCTCTTTATAATCAAAAAGATAGTAAAAGGATTTTTATATGAAATTGAAAAACTTATTAATTTTTCTTCTTTTTAGTATTTCTTTGGCAGCTCAATTTGGACAAAATAAAGTTCAATATAGAGAACATGAATGGTATTTTATTCAAACTAAACATTTTGATGTTTATTTTACCGAACAAGGAAAAACAACTGCCGAATTTACTGCTCATGCTGCCGAAGCTTCTTTAGAATCAATTCTTAATAAATTAGATTATGAATTAGGTGCAAGAATTGCCCTTATTATTTATGATTCTCATAATGAATTTCAAGAAACAAATACAACAGATTCATATTTAAGTCAAGGTGTTGGCGGATTTACTGAACCATTTAAAAATCGTGTAGTTTTTCCTTTTGAAGGGTCTTACCAAAAATTTGAACATGTAATTCATCACGAGCTTGTTCATGCAGTCATGAGAGATTTGCTATATGGTGGAACGGTTCAAAATATAATTGCCAAAGGAATCACTCTGCAGCTTCCTATGTGGTATCATGAAGGAATGGCGGAATATTTAGCAAGCGGATGGGAAACAAATTCGGATATGTTTATTAGGGATGCAATCATAAATGAATATCTTCCTGATATAAATCAATTAGGAGGTTATTACGCTTACCGTGGCGGACAAGCATTATTCAAATATATAGCAGATAAATATGGAGAACAAAAAATTGGTGAACTTTTAAAGCAAGTTCAAAATGGTGGAAATGTTCAAAACGGTTTAAAAGCCGGAATAGGATTGACCATTGAAGAATTAAACGATAGATGGAAAAAATCTTTAAAGAGAGAATATTGGCCTGAAATTTCTTTTAGAAAAGACCCTGATGAAATTTCTAAACGATTAACAGATAATAAAAAACTTGGAGGATTTTATAATACCAGTCCGGCTATTTCTCCTCAAGGTGATAAAATTGCATTTATCTCAGACAGAGATATTTTTATTGATGTTTATGTTATGGATATAAATAAACCTGAAGACGCTGAAAAAATTGTTAGCAGTGGTAAAGAAAATGATTTTGAAGAATTAAATGTTTTGTTCCCTTCACTGACTTGGGCGCCGGATAACAAGAGAATTGCACTTTCAACCAAGAGTGGCGGCTATGATCGTGTTACAATTATTGATGTTGAAAGTGGTGATAAAGAAGAGCTCCCATTCAAGTTTAGCGGTATTGAATCGGTAAGCTGGTCATTCGATGGCAGAAAAGTTGCTTTTAATGCTTCAAATGAATTTCAAAGTGATATTTATATTTATGATTTTGAAAAAGATCAAATTTTAAATCTAACAAATGATATATTTTCTGATATGAATCCTGCCTGGTCTCATGATGGAAAGTGGATAGTTTTTTCATCTGACAGAGGTGAATATCTTAGAGAATTAGATGTTCCCGAAAACTTTGAAATGTATAATCACAATTATGATAATATTGATTTATATGCGATGAATATTGAAACGGAACAAATTAGAAGACTTACTGATTGGGAATACAGCTCGGAAAAATCCGCAGTATTTTCGAATGATGATAAATATATAATTTTTGTATCAGATTATAATGGTATCGATAATATTTACAGAAAAGAAATTAATAATTTTGAAGAAACAGAAAGTTTGTTGGATATTCCAAACCTTCCTTTAACAAATTCTTTAAATGGAATAAATCAGCTTTCGACTACTGAGGACGGAAAAAAACTTGTATTTACAAGTTTATACAACCAAGGGTATAATATTTATCTTCTAAATAATCCATTTGAAATGGAGCCTTTAGGAGAAGAAATTCAGCCAACAAATTATATGGCGGCAATGCTTTCCAAAGGTTCAGCTGAAGGATTATTTGCAAACATTCCTAGTGAAGAATATGCAACATCTAGAGAGGTTGAAGAAACTAAAAATGAAATTTCCGATTCAACAAAAAATAAAAATGTAAATGATAAAGATTCTTTGGTTACAGCAGATTTAAATTCTGATACGCAGGCGCAAGATAGTTTGTCTAAAAATCAAAAACCAAAAAATGAAGATGAGCCGGTTATATTCACCGGACAATTGGTTGAGCAAAAAGATACTTCAAAAGTTGAAAACGAATACGGCAATTTTATTTTTGGTTCAAAAGAAATTGCTAGTGACACAACATTGCAAAATGGAAAAGACACAACTTTTATTGCTAATCTTGATGAAGATGGAAACTACTTAGTTAACAAATATAAAATAAATTTCTCGCCGGATTTAATATACGCCAATGCTGGTTACAGCACACTATACGGTCTGTTAGGTACAACTGTATTGAGTTTTAGCGATATGCTTGGTAATCATCGCTTGGTTGGGGTTACAAGTCTTCAAGTGGATCTAAAGAATAGTGACTATGGATTAGCATATTATTATTTGCCCGAAAGAATTGATTATGGTTTTGAAGGGTTTCATACTGCACGATTTATTTACGTTAACCGAGGACTCGGTTCTCAGTTATATCGATATAGAAATTTTGGATTTGTAGCATCGGCAAGTTATCCGCTATCTAGGTTTTATAGATTGGAAGGAAGTTTAAGTTACTTAAATGTTTCTTCAGAAAATCTTGATAACTATAATGAACCGACTGAAAAAGTCAGTTATGTCATCCCTTCTATTGGTTTTGTTCATGATAATACTTTTTTTGGTTATTATTCTCCGATAGAAGGTTCAAGATACAGATTAACTCTTTTTGGGAATCCGGGTATAAGCTCTAAAAAACATAGCTTTTATTCTTTGGTTTGGGATTTTAGAAAATACTACAGATTTTGGTTTGATAACGGATTTGCGATGAGATTTTCCGGTGGTTTTTCTGGTGGTTCAAATCCTCAAAGGTTTTTCTTAGGAGGTGTTGATAATTGGATTAATCGGTCGTTTGCTTCCGGAGATATTCCTATTGAATCTGCGTCCGACTTTGCTTTCTTAACTCCTGGCTTGCCAATGCGAGGTTTTGATTATGCAGAAAAAATTGGGACGAGATATTCTCTTCTTAACTTAGAATTAAGAGTTCCGCTAATTCGTTATTTGGTTACAGGACCTCTGCCTTTGTTATTCCAAAATATTCTGGGCTCAATTTATTTTGATGCCGGTACTGCATGGAACTATAATAAGCAATTACAGCTTTTTGAAAAGAATGAAAATGGACAAACAGTAACTAAAGATTTACTGATGGGTACTGGTTTTGGAATTAGAATGTATTTTATTTTCTTATGGAAATTTGATTTTGCCTGGGCCTATAATGTTGAAGGATTTTCTAAACCTAAATTCTATTTATCTATTGGCACAGATTTTTAATCATCAAGCCGGAAATTTATCCGGCTTTCTTTTCTGTTGAATTATTTTTTATTTCAGTACTCGGTTTTTCTTTTTTAGCTGAAGGCGTTTCTTTTGTATCATTCTTATCAGCAGAATTACTTTTTGGGGAACTGTTTTTATAATCTGTTTGATAAAAGCCGCTTCCTTTAAAGATTGGACTCAAACCGGCACCAATTAATCTTTTCACATTACCACCGCATTCAGGACATTCTTTCAAGTTTTCATCACTCATTTTTTGAAAAACCTCAAAAGAATTATTACATACTAAGCATTTATAATCATAAGTTGGCATTATATTCTCCGAAAAAAATGAATTCCAAAAATATTTACTCTTTTTCTTAATTGAAATAACTATTTTTGTTTACAACAATTTGATGCTTATGAAACAAAAACGATTTTTACTTGCCATAATTTTAATTATAATTATTTTTTCCGGTTGCCTGAATTATGAACAAGTGTCAGTTATTAAGACCGATAACACTGGTGAAATGTTTATCCATTACTGGTCGAAGCTCAAAACACCATATGATACTTTATTTGTTGATCAAATTGGATTCTACAATCCAGACTCAATGAAAAATCAATTCGATTCTAGTTTTATAAAAATAAAAAACGTAGAAGTTTATAATGATTTTTCAGATTCAACAATTCATGGAAAAATTGAATTTGCCTATAATGATATTAACAGACTTAATGAATTAATGCTTTTTAATGGGACAGAGATTTCTATAAAAGAAGGCGGAGATGGATTAAAAACATTTTCTCAATACTTACCTTCTATTATAACCGGATTTGGTCTTAACACAAAAAAACTAAATATTCAATTAGTATATTATCTTCCTGGAAAAATTATAAATCATAATGCAAATGATTTAACAAGTAATAAGCTTACTTGGAATTTCAATGTGAATAATATAAGTTCCGGATACTTATTAAATGCGACTTTCAGACCATATAAGTTAAAAGAAACTCCACAATGGATTTTATATACAACATTGGCAGTTTTAATTATTGTATTTGGATTTTTGTTTAAAAAGAGAAAATCGTAAAAAAGGATTAGCAAACTTATATTTGACTTAGCTAACCCAAATATTTATATTTAAATTCTGTCTTAAAATAAAATTAGGAAGAAATGAAAGACAGTCCCATGATATTTTCGGGAAATTCAAATCCCGAATTAACAAAAAAAATAACTGATTACTTAGGTTTAGAACCTGGATTAGTTGAACAGAAAAGATTTAGTGACGGAGAAATCTGGGTAAAGTATAAAGAAAACGTTAGAGGTAGAGACGTTTATATTGTGCAATCTACTCAACCACCGGCTGAAAATTTAATGGAATTGTTGATAATGATTGATGCAGCAAAAAGATCTTCTGCAAAAAGAGTTACAGCGGTAATTCCATATTTTGGATATGCCAGACAAGATAGAAAAGATCAACCTAGAGTTTCTGTTACGGCAAAATTGGTTGCTAATTTAATTACGGTTGCCGGTGCGGATAGAGTTATTGCCATGGATTTACATGCAGCACAAATTCAAGGCTTTTTTGATATTCCTTCTGATCATCTCTACGCATCGCCTGTATTTACAAATTATTTTAAGGACTTTCCAATTGATGATTTGGTTGTTGTTTCTCCAGATACCGGTGGAATTAAGCTTGCAAGAGCATATTCAAAAAGATTAGATGCCAAGTTAGTTGTTATTGATAAAAGAAGACCACAACAGAATTTTACTGAAGTTATGAATATTATTGGTGATGTTGAAAATCAAAATGTACTTTTGGTTGATGATTTAATTGATACCGGAGGAACATTTGTAAACGCAATTAAAGCTCTGAAAGAAAAAGGAGCTAAAGAAATTTATGGAGCTGTTACTCATGCCCTACTTTCGGGTGAAGCAGTTGAAAAAATAGAAAATTCATTAATTACTAAGCTTTATGTTACAGATAGTATTCCACTGAAAATTGGAACGGAAACAACGAAAATTGAAGTGAAATCAGCTTCCAGTTTGTTTGCTGAAGCTATAATTAGAACACATAGAGATGAATCAATCAGTTCATTATTTGATACTGATAAGAGTTAGGTTTTTTGATAAACATTTGGAGATGTAAATAAAATGGCAGATTTAATATTAAAAGCAGAAAAAAGAAGTAAGAGTTCTAAGGGTGAGTTAAATGATCTTAGAAAAAGTGGTTTTGTTCCCGGTGTTTTTTATGCAAAAGATCAGGATAATTTTACCATTTCAATGCATGAAAATCAATTAAGAAAAATAGTTTATACATCAGAAGCTCATATTGTTAACCTTGATGTTGAAGGTGAATCTCATAGATGCATTTTGAAAGATATTCAATTTGATCCTTTGACTGACAAAATGGTGCATTTTGATCTTCAAGGTATTACTGCCGGACAAGTAATGCAGATTCAAGTCCCGGTTGTATTTGTTGGATCATCAAAAGGTGTTAAAGAAGGTGGAATTTTAGAGCATCATGTAACTAAACTAGATATTGAATGTCTTCCTAAGCATTTACCGGATAATATAGAAGTTGAGATTTCTAATTTGAGTATAGGTGATTCTATTACTGTAGGCGATTTAGAAATTGAAAATATAAAAATATTAAACAATTCTGAAACTTTGGTTGCTGGAGTTTCTGCTCCAAGACAAGATGAAGAAGCAACAGATGAATTAGGTCTTGATAGCGAAGATAATCAGCCTGAAGTTATCAAGAAGGGTAAATCTGAAGACGAAGAATAAAATGCAAAGAGAAAATTGAAATTAGTTTTAGGGATAGGAAATCCCGGAATTAAATATTCAAAAACCCGGCATAATGCTGGTTTTATAATTTTAGATAAAGTTGCAGAAAAATTGAATTTGGAATTCAGTCCGTCCAAATTCAATTTTTATTTTTGTAGAGGTCAGTTTAAAAGATCTGATTTCATTTTGTTAAAACCTACTACTTATGTAAACCTGAGTGGAAGAGCTGCAAAAGCAGCATCAGAATTTTTCGAAATTCAACCCGAAAATCTATTAGTTGTTGCAGATGACATTAATCTGGAAGACGGGAAAATTCGAATTAGAAAATCCGGCGGAGACGGAGGTCATAATGGACTAAACTCAATTATTTATGAGTTAATGTCAGAAGACTTTCCTAGATTAAGATACGGTGTCGGAAAATATGCAGATGAAGAGAAAATGTCTGATTTTGTTCTTTCTTCATATTTTGAAGAATCTAATAAATTGCAAAACGAAAACATTGAGTTTGCATCAGATATTATTTTACATTTCATAGAAAATGATATAGATGGTGCACTAAATTATTACAGTAAGAATTTTAATAAATCAATCGAACAATCCGAAAGTTAGAATACCAAAATATGGAGATATAGTATGGATTCTATAATTTACATTATTCCTCTTCTTGGTTTATCTGCTCTGGTTTATTCATTCACAAAAAGTCTTTGGATAAATAAACAACCGGCCGGTACAGATAAAATGGTTGAAATAGCAACCTATATTAAAGAAGGTGCTATCGCTTTCTTAAAAACTGAATACAAAGTATTGTTAATATTTGTTATAGCTGTTGCAATTATGCTGGGGTTCGCAAATTCCGGTAGAGAAGATTCATCTTGGTTAATTGCTGTTTCGTTTGTAGTAGGTGCATCATGCTCCGCACTTGCTGGTTATTTAGGAATGATAGCTGCAACAAAAGCAAATGTTCGAACAACAAATGCTGCAAGAACAGGTTTAGGACCTGCTTTGAAAATTGCATTCTCCGGCGGTTCAATAATGGGAATGAATGTTGTCGGTTTAGGACTTTTAGGCTTAAGCGTACTTTTTATTATATACAGTAATATTTGGGGTACTGAATTAAATTTAGGAAAAATTATAAATGTACTTTCCGGTTTTTCACTTGGTGCTTCTTCAATAGCACTGTTTGCTAGAGTTGGCGGCGGTATTTATACTAAAGCAGCTGATGTCGGTGCCGATTTGGCCGGTAAAGTGTATGAAGGAATTCCCGAAGATGATCCACGAAATCCTGCAACAATTGCAGATAATGTTGGTGATAATGTTGGTGATGTTGCCGGTATGGGTGCGGATTTGTTTGAATCATATGTAGGAGCTATTATAGGAACTATGGTTTTAGGTGCTGTTTTTGCTTCCCCGGATGTAAAAGAACTTGGATTGGAAGCTGTGCTTTTACCTCTCGTTTTAGCTGGAGTTGGAATTGTGTTATCTATTATCGGAACCTTTTTTGTTAGAGTTAAAGAGGGAGGAAATCCTCAAAGGGCATTAAACATTGGGGAATTTGGAACTACTGGTTTAATGCTTGTTGCATCTTATTTTATTATAAAAGCTATGCTGCCAGAAAGTTGGACAATAATTGGTGATGGGAATGAAATTATTCATTATACAAGTATTGGTGTTTTTTATGCAACAATTGTTGGATTAGCAGCAGGTACTATAATAGGTCTTGTTACTGAGTATTATACTGGAACTGATAATGCACCTGTAAAAAGTATTGCAAACCAGTCAATTACAGGTCCAGCTACAAATATTATTTCCGGATTAGGTGTTGGTATGATGTCTACAGCTATACCAATTATCATTATAGCTGCAAGCATTATAAGTGCTTACGAATTTGCTAATTTATACGGAATTGCTATTGCAGCATTAGGAATGCTTTCAACAACTGGTATTCAATTAGCTGTTGATGCTTATGGACCAATTTCAGATAATGCAGGTGGTATTGCAGAAATGTCGGAACTTCCTAAGGAAGTTAGAGAAAGAACAGATAAATTAGATGCAGTGGGAAATACAACTGCTGCTATTGGTAAAGGTTTTGCAATTGGTTCAGCAGCCTTAACAGCATTAGCTTTATTTTCTGCATATATGTATCAAGCAGAAATTAAGGTGATAGATATTTCCAAACCAGTAATTATGGGCGGATTATTTATTGGAGCAATGCTCCCTTTCTTATTCTCTGCGATGGCTATGAATGCAGTTGGTAGAGCGGCAAAAGAAATGATTATTGAAGTAGGAAGACAGTTTAGAGAAATTCCAGGCTTAAGAGAGGGAACAGCAAAAGCAGAATACTCTAAATGTGTTGAGATTTCAACAAAAGCTGCTATTAGAGAAATGATTTTACCTGGATTAATGGCAGTTACAGTTCCGGTAGTTGTTGGATTTTTTAGTAAAGAAATGTTAGCGGGATTATTAGCCGGTGTTACCACAAGCGGTGTTTTGATGGCTATTTTTCAGTCGAACGCAGGTGGTGCTTGGGATAATGCAAAAAAATTAATTGAAAGCGGATTAAAAATTGACGGATTTACTTACGGTAAAGGTTCAGAAGCTCATAAAGCAGCTGTTGTAGGCGATACTGTTGGTGATCCATTTAAAGATACATCAGGACCATCATTAAATATTTTGATAAAATTAATGTCAGTGGTTTCTTTAGTTATTGCACCACTCATTAAATAATTTTATATTTATAATCTTTTATTAACCCTGCTCGTCAATTATAATTGGCGGGCCATAAAAATGCCCAAAGGGAGGTACGAATGAATCAACGAACCTATGAGAGTGTCGTTATCATTAATGCGGCGTTGGAAGACGACCAAATTGAAATAGCACTCAAAAAGATCCAAGAAACTATCCAAACAAATGGCGGCAATATTCTCGAAATAGACAAATGGGGAAGAAAACGCTTAGCCTATCCAATTCAAAAATCTAAAAGTGGATTTTACACAGTTTTTAGATTTGAAGCTCCAAGTGATTTAATTGCAAAACTTGAGCGTCATTATCAACTTGATGAAACTATTGCCAGACACCTTACAATAGTTTTAGACAAGAAAGCATTAGAATTCTATTCGAAAGAAAAAGACAAGAAAGCTAAAGCTGCTATTGAAGTTGCAGCTGAGATAAGTGCAGAAAACGATAGTAAAGAATAATTTATACAAGATGAGGATGGAGGTTTGTAATGGCTGAATTCAAAATGCCAGAATTAAACAGTGTTATAGTAGCTGGTAATTTAACGAAAGATCCTATTTTTAGAGAAACTTCAAATGGTACCCCTGTAGTTAATTTTCATATTGCTGTTAATAGACGTTATAAGGATAGCAGTAATCAATGGCAAGAAGATGTCTGCTATGTTGGTGTTGTTGCTTGGAATAAGCTTGCTGATAGCTGCAGAGATAGATTAAAAAAGGGAAGTGCTGTTTTGGTTGACGGAGAATTACAAAGCAGAACTTTCAAAACAGATGAAGGTAAAAATAGAACTATTGTTGAAATTAAAGCCAAAAGAATTCAGTTCCTGAATAAATTCGCTAAAAATAATGGTACTGATGATGATGAATCAGTTTATAGTGAGGATAATGAAGGCAGCGATTATGAAGCAAACTCATTTGATAAATTCCTTACAGATGAGGAATCAGATTTAATTAAAGATTAAGAATAACACGGAGTAAATTTTGATGAAGGCAAAAAAAGTAAGAAGAGTTATTGACGATTATATTGATTATAAAGACTCAAAAAAACTACAAAAATTTGTGACAGACCAAGGAAAAATAATTCCAAGACGTATCACAGGTTTAAGTGCTAAACAACATAGAGAACTAGTTAGAGCTATTAAAAGAGCTAGACAAATTGCAATTATGCCATATATGGCTGACGCTGTTAAGTAATTGGAGGGTTTAAATTAGATGAAAGTAATATTAAGAAAAAACTTCGATCAACTTGGCAAGATTGGAGAAGTTGTTGAAGTTAAAGACGGTTTTGCAAGAAATTTTCTGCTTCCAAGACAAATAGCCTATATTGCAACAGCTGGTGCAATAAGAGCTTTAGAAGAAGAAAAAAAACAAGTAGTTAAAAAGGAAGCTAAAGAGTTAGAAGCATCTCAAAAGCTTTCTACTGAACTTGAAAATGTATCTATTACAATTCCGGTAAAAGTTGGTGAAGAAGATAAAATTTTCGGTACAGTAACTACTCAAATGATTGCCGATGCATTAAAAGAGAAGAATTATGATATTGATAAACGTAAAATTGATATTTCGGAGCCAATCAAAGCTTTAGGAATTTACAGCATCAATATTAAACTGCATCCCAAAGTTACTTCTGTAGTAAAAACTTGGGTAGTAAGAGAATAGAATTTAGCCGGTTACTTACCGGCTTTTTATTTTTGCCTTACTCTGAACGTATTTTAGATTTTTTTCTCTGAATAAATTCTATAGTTGTTTGCGTTCTCATTAAGTGTGTTTTATTAACTAAAATTAAGAAGTTAATATGAGAGAGTTCAGATTTAGATTTTTAATGATAATAGCCTTTGTAGGATTAAGTTTATACTTACTCTATCCTACATATCAAGACTATTCCTATGATAAAGAAATTTCTGAAAAGATAGTTTCGATTAAAGATAGTCTTAAACAATCCACACCGGTTTTAAGTGATGCTGAAATTAAAGACATTGTTAATTTAAAAGAAAATTCTTTTAGAAGTGTTCCGGAAGTAAAAGATGCGAGAGAAAAAAGAGTAAAATTAGGTCTTGATCTTCAAGGTGGTATGTACCTTGTTATGGAGGTAAATACTGCAAAACTTTTAGAAAGATTAGTTAAAGACGGCGATGATCCTCAATTTAAAGATGCATTAGCTGAAGCTGAGAAAATATCAAGAACAACAAACGAAGATGTTGTTTCTACTCTTGCTAATATTTTTAAAGAAAGAAATATTAGAATGAGCCGTTATTTTGGCTCAATACGAGAAGACGATGAAGAAATTATTGCCAGATTAAAAGAGCAGGAAAGTGATGCTGTTACACGTGCAATAGAAATCATCAGAAATAGAGTTGATCAATATGGCGTCTCCGAACCAAGTATTCAGAAACAAGGTTCTAGAAGAATAATTGTCGAATTACCTGGTGTTGCTAAAGAAGAGGAAGCTAAAAATTTAGTTCAAGGAAGAGCTTTATTAGAATTCAAACTTGTTAAAGAATCTGATTTTGCATTTCCTATCATGAATAGAATAGATGAAGTTTTAGCCGGAGATGTTAAAAAAGATTCTACTGAAGTTAGAGATTCGCTTTCTACTGAAGAATTATCGGAAGAACAATTTGCTAAAGAACATCCATTCTTTGCAGTTGCAAGATTAGCTGATCCTCAAGGGAGAATTCCGGATACATATGTTAAGGAAAGTGACAAAGCAATTGTACAAGAGCTTTTAAGCCGACCTGAAGTGAAAAATATTGTTCCTGATAATATTGAATTTATCTATCACTCTACACCAATTGTTGGTGATGACGGTGAAAATTATTATAGAATGTATATGGTTAACAAGCAGCCTGAATTAACAGGTGGTGTTATTGTTGATGCTCAATCAAATATTGATCCGCAAACTACCGGCGCTGTTGTTTATATGCAAATGAACGCTGAAGGTGCGAGAGAATGGGCAAGAATAACAGGTGCAAATATTGATAAAAGATGTGCAATTGTTTTAGATGGTGTTGTTTATTCTGCTCCAAATATATTAAATAAAATCCCTGGTGGCAGTTCTTCAATTACTGGTTTAGAAGGTCTTGAAGAAGCAAAGCTTTTAGAAATAGTTCTTAAAGCTGGTGCGCTTCCTGCTCCGGTTGACATAATTGAGGAAAGAACTGTTGGACCATCACTTGGTCAAGATTCTATATCTCAAGGATTTAATTCAACTTTAATAGGATTCCTTTTAGTAGCAATTTTTATGATTGTTTACTATAAGAAAACCGGTACGCTTGCTGATTTAGCATTAACATTCACAATAATTTTTATAATGGGTATTCTTGCCGGATTTCAAGCTACTTTGACTTTACCTGGTATTGCCGGAATTATTCTTACTATTGGTATGGCGGTGGATGCTAATGTAATTATCTTTGAAAGAATAAGAGAAGAGCAATCCACTGGAAAAACAAACAAAGCATCAATTGAAAGCGGATTCCAAAATTCTTATTCTGCAATTTTCGATGCTAACATTACATCATTTTTTACTGCTGTAATTCTTTATCAATTTGGTAGCGGACCTATTCAAGGTTTTGCTCTTACTTTGATGATAGGTATTATCGCTAGTTTATTCAGTTCATTAGTTATAACAAAGCTAATGATGGAATTTATGGTGGCAAAAGGATTCGAAATTAAAGTTGGTGGAAGATCTAGAATTTTTGATGGGCTTCATATTGATTTTCTTGGAAAACGAAAAATAGCTTACGCTATTTCAGCCACTCTAATGATTATTGGAATTGCAAGTTTAGCTTTTAGAGGATTAGAACTTGGAATTGATTTCAAAGGTGGATCCGAAATTGCATTAGGTTTTGAAAAACCTATTGAAATTAGTGATGTAAGACAAAGCCTAGAAGGTATTGGTCTTGGAAATGTAGAAGTAAAAACATTTGGCGGTGAAACTGGTGTTCTTATAAGAACTGAGTTACAAGAAGTTCCCAAAGAGCTAATTCCACAAATTCTGGTAAATATTGAAAATGAACTAAGTAAATCATTCCCAAATTTACAAAAGACATTTGTTGATTCTTCATACAATTCAATATCGTATGATTTGGGTGACAACGAAGTAACGAATCAAGTTGTTGATAAGTTAGTTGCTTCAGGGTACTTAGCAAGCAGAGCTTCGTTGGAACCGGATAATACAGTTATGCAATTAAGATTTGGTATTGCTAACCTATTAGAAGAAACGCTTAAAGACAAAATGCCAGATAATTCTTTCACAATTCTGAAAGAAGAAAATGTTGGTCCTAAAATTGGTAATGAATTAAAACGCGATGCTTTAATTGCAGTTGGTTTATCGCTTCTAGTAATTCTTCTTTATTTAGGATTAAGATTTAAATTTGCATTTGCTAATGGTGCTGTTGCCGCCTTGTTTCATGATGTATTAATAACTCTTGGACTGTTTTCAATTCTATATGGAACAGTAAGCTTCCTTAATCTTGAAATATCTATCAGCGTAGTTGCTGCATTCCTTACGCTTGTAGGATACTCAATTAATGATACTGTAATTGTATTTGATAGAGTTAGAGAAGAACTTAAAGTTCATAAAACAGCTCCTTTGGAAGAGAATATAAATAGAGCTATTAACCTGACTATGAGAAGAACTTTAATAACTTCTTTAACCACATTAATGGTTGTAACAGTTTTATTATTCTTTGGTGGTGAAGTATTGAGAGGTTTTGCATTTACTTTATTCTTCGGAATAATTATTGGTACTTATTCTTCAGTATTTGTGGCTAGTGCATTTGTACTTGAATATGCTACAAAGACTAAGAAAAAAATGACATTCTAATTAAATTATATTTTAGAATTAAGAAATTAGAGCCGGATAATTTATCCGGCTTTTTTTGTCCAAAAATATCTTGGACCTAACTTCACACAAGATTTTAACGGTAATTATCACATTAAATTTAATTTTGGAATTTAATTTTCTTTTGCATATAAAAATTGGTAAGTCTTGAAAGTCTTTATTTACTTCAATGGTGGATAAAATTTATGTTTAGTATTTGTTAAAATTCCCAAAACAATTCTTATATGACAATGCTGTAATATTCGATTAATATCAATAATTATTGAAAAATAAAATTATTCCGATTGTAATCAATGTTTGTGCTAAATAATAAGAAGAAAGAATTAGAAGTTCAGCAATCTTAAACTTTTTTTTAAATTTATTTAAGGAAAGTATTGAGTCTGAAAAAATAAAAAGAATTGAACCGCAAAATAATAATAGAGTAGCAACTCCAAACTCACTAATAAAAAGATTAAGTGCAGAAAAACCCATTAATGAAATTGCTAATATGTAAAGCACAACAGCAAATTTTTGTTTTATATCTCTTAAATTTAAAGTGAAGAAAAATATAAATGAATAAATCAAAAAAGGGATTAGTAAAATAAAGTTTATTTTTACTGCATAGATATAAAAACCAAGAAAATATAGAAGGTGAGCAAGCAGAAAGAAAATTAATCCTAAATAAAAATGTTTCTTAAATAAAAGAGCAATATCACCCAAAAGACTTAAAATTAACCCAAGAAAAACAAAATATTCAACTTCATTGTAGAAATCACTTTTGGAAATTAAGAATATTATAAGCAAAATTAGCGGAATTGCTTTTACATATGAATAAATCTTTTGGAGCTTGTACTTCGAATAAATACTTACTGCAGAAGAAATAAAAATCAAAAGTAAATAAATACCATTTCCCATTTACTTTACTTTTGTGATTACTAAAGTTAAGTCATCATTTATTTCATTTCCATCTCTATATGATTGGATTGAATCAAGAAGATTTTTTTGAATTTGGAATGATGACATAACATTGGAATTTTTCACAACAGATTTTAATCTTTCAATACCGTAAAGTTCATCTTTAGAATTCATTGCTTCCGTAATTCCGTCTGAATATAAAATAAATACATCATTTTGCTTTAGAGGAATTTCAATTTGTTCTAGAGATGCTTCAAAAATTTCCCCTTTTTCAATTCCAACACCTATGCCTTTTGGTTGATATTCTATTAAATTATTATGAGAATTTACTAAAAGAGGAGTGTGACCTGCACGGCAAAATACAATTTTATTTTCCTTCAAATCAAATAGAGCGATAGAAACAGTTATAAACCAATTTTTCTCAATACTCTTATAAATTCGTTTATTAACTTCAACTAATAATTCTTTTGGAGAAATATCTTGAGTACAATAAATTCTCATCATTGTCTGAAGTTTAGACATATAAAATGAGGCTGCTAATCCTTTTCCCGAAACATCTCCAATAATTACAAATATTTTGTCGTTAGTTACTTTAATAACATCAAAATAATCTCCTCCCACGTGCATTGCGGGAATCATTTTGCCTGAAATATCTAATTTTTCTATAAAAGGAATTGCCATTGGCAATAAGCTTTCTTGAATTTGTCTGGCATTTTCCAAATCTCTATCCATCTTAAGCTTTTCTGCTTCGGCTTCATATAATCTAGCATTTTCTAAGGAGATTGCAGTTTGACTTGCAGCAGAATATAATAATTCCATTTCATTATCAACAAATTGCAATCCAGATTTTTTCAAACCAAAAAGCATTATTCCAAGTAATTTCGAATTTATCAGCATTGGAATTGCAGTGAAAATTTCATTATTAATTAAAATTGATTCGTCTTCCCCAAATATTAAATTGAATTGTTCTCTTTGAATAGCTGGAATTTGATTTAAAGAATTTTTATCTAAAATGTGCTTAATTATTTGTGGAATATTTACTTCAATTTGCAATTCCGGTGTTTCAAAACCTACATTCGTCCTTAATTTATAACCGCCTATTTCATTACATTTTAGTATTATTCCAAATTTTTTAATTTGTAATGAATCAACAAGAGTCTTTTTTGAAAATTCTAAAACATTATCAAAGCCGACAATTGTAGAAACTTCTTTTCCATAATTCAATACAATTTGTTGAAATGCAAATTGCTCCGGATAGAATTTTTTTGTTACAGATTCTTGAAAACGATCTTTGCTTGATTGAAAAATAAGCGCAAAAGTTATAAAGATAAATCCCGCTATTAACCCTTGATAACCGGCACCCAAAGCATTGCTCACAGTTTGACCAATCAACCAAACAACAAAGAAATATACTGCAGCAATTGAAATAGTTGCAGCTCCATAAAGAATAGTTTTCTTTACAACTTCACTCACATCCATAAGTGAGTATTTGAAAATTGAATAACCAAAAGAAATTGGCAGCAAGACAAGTAAAATTAATGGAGCCAACTGCTCAGGTGAATTAAATATTGTGTCAACAACAAGGTTGAGAGCTGTTACAGTATAGATTACAGCAAAAACACCCAATGTATAGCTTACTAGAATTACAAAAATTGCGTTTCGCTCTTTTGAGCTTTTTAATTTAAAGTAGTTTATAAAAAGACTAATCCAGCCAATAACTAAAGCAGCTGAGACTAATATGTTATTGAAAAGGTTTTGGTAAACTAGTGAAGTTTGTCTGAGCTGTATTTCAGAATGTTGATATACAAACAAAATTCTAATAAATAAGTGAATTAAGAAAATGACGAGAGGTAATAAATACAATAATCTTTTTACTAATTTGTATTTTATTATTTTTAATTCTCTAGGGAAAATCCAGAAAAAGTGAATAACGACAAATGGTAAAAAATTAATTCCCAACAAATAAACAATATCCAAAAAAAGAGCAATGTATTGAGCAATATATGGTATTTTTGCTAGAGGATTATTTTCAAGATCGCCCAAATAAAACATGATTGAAGCGGTCATTCCGAAAAGAATTCCAATTCTATAAAATAAAATTTGAGCTTTCCCATCCGGTTTTGATGAAATAACAATAAAGCCAACTAAAATCCACAGAATACTTAAAAGAGCAAAAGTTAGATTTCCATAATTAATTAATTTTTTTACTTTTACTTGTGCCTCAAATATTTCGGAATTTCTTGAAACAGTGTAAACTGCAGAATTGCCTTCTTCAACAGCATTTAATAATGTTGTTGCAACCATAGTATTGTTTTTAATATTTTTCCCATCGATTGCAATTAATCTATCACCATCTCTAATTCCGGCATTCCAAGTAACGCCTTCAAATTTTACAAAATCAAAAACCACAATCGAGCTGTCACCGGCTTTTTTATAAGTCCATAAACATTCATCATTAGAAATGGGTGTAATTTCCAGTTGAAAATAAATATTCATTATTCCAAGTAGAAATACGAAAAGCGTTAGAGGCTTTACAATTTTCGCGCGGTATTTAGTTATTAATTCTTTAACGGCATTCATTTTATTTAACGCTTATTATTAAGCAAGTAATATCATCAGATTGTTCTGCATTAAGAGTAAATTGTTTTACATCGTCAATAATTTTATTCAAGAAATCTTCACTTTTTTCTTCATTAATAGTTATTGCAAGTTCTTCTAATCTTTCATCGCTGTATTCAATATCATTTTTATCCATCGCCTCTGTAATTCCATCAGTAAAAAGAATAATTTTATCATTACTTTGCAATTCAATTTCTTCAGAATCATAAGGTATTACTGTTTTCATAACGCCTAAAATCATTCCGCCTTTTTTAAGTTTTATAATTTTTTTATCTCTTACAAGCAGAGGCGGATTATGTCCTGCATTTACATATCTGACTTTTTTTGTTTTACTATTTAAAATTCCCCAAAAAAATGTAATGAAACTTCCATTGCTAACATTCTCAGAAACCAAGTCGTTGATTAAATTAGACGCTTCAATGATACTGATGTTTTGTTTTGCAATAGATTTTAAAAAAGCCTGAAGATTTGCCATTAATAACGCAGCTTGCACACCTTTGCCCGAAACATCTGCAATTGCAAAAAGAATTCTGTCATCATCCAATTTTATTACATCAAAATAATCTCCACCAACTTGCCTAGCTGATTGATTATAAGCTGCAATATCAAATATTTTAGTTTTGGTTATTTTTTTAGGAAGAAGATTATTTTGAATATTTCTTGCAATTTCTAAATCCTTTTCCAGTCTTTGTTTTTCTAATGTTTCTTTAAACAATTGTGCATTTGTTATTGAAATAATTGCCAAACTTCCAATTGAAGAAATATATTCTTGATCAGATTTTGAATAACCTTCTTCCCGAAGCCTTTTACCTAAAAGAATTAATCCGCGCGTTTCATTATTAATTTTCATTGGGACCAATAATTCAATATTTATCTTCTTAGCTTCTGGAAAACGTTCTCCAATTTCTTGGGAACTTAACGTCTCTGAAAAGTAATTTGGAGAATATTTTTCTAATGCAGCTTTTATTTTGTCTTTATCAAATTTAGTTTCAAGAATATCGTACTCATTATTTTTACAAGAAACAACCGCATATTTTGAAACTAGTAATTGACCAATTATTGAGTAAACAAGAAGTTTAACAATAGTAACAGTTTCCAAAACTCCGCCAAATTCTTTACTCAAATCAAATAAAGAACTTAGCTGGTTTACTTTTGAATCTAGCTGTTTGTTTACTGATTGAAGTTTCTCAAATGTTAATGCGTTTTCAATTGCAGTTGCTGCAATGTTTGTAAGGGTTGCAAGAAATTTTCTGTCTTCTTCAACAAATTCTTTGCCGGTAAATTTTTTACCGAGAAGAATCAATCCAATAACAATTTCATTGGACTTTATTTCTTGAGATTCTACAATTTTATTTTGTCCAACAAAATTTTGAAAATCTAAACTCTCTTTGTAGTTCTCTAAATCAAAATCTTTCCAATTTTCTTCGATTGATTTTGGAAAACCTTTCTGATTTTTCAAACACAATTTACCATTTTCAACAATTGCAATAATTCCTTTAGTAACTTGGAATTTGCCAAAACAAGTAAGTAAAAGATTATGAAGAGTAAAATTTATATCTAAACTGGAGTTAATGAGATTTGCGAAATCTACAAGTGCAGCAAAATTTCTTATTATAGATGTGTCTTCTGATTTTTGCATCAAATATTAAATGTATTTAACTAGAGTTACTTTATTTCGATTAGAGAAATTTTCATATTTAATATCATCCATTAATTTTCTCATTAAAAACATTCCTAAACCGCCAACCCTTTTCTCTTTATGATATTCTTTCAAGTCAGGAAAAGGCACTCCTTTAGGGTCAAATTGAGAACCTTCGTCAATAATAGTAATAGAAAATTTACCTTCTTTAAATGAAGACTTAATTATAATTTTTTTATCTTCTGCATAATGATATGCATGTTTAATTACATTTGTTGTTGCTTCATCAACTGCTAAAATAATTTTACCAATCTCTTCTTTTGTAAATCCACATGCCTCTGCGTTAGATTTTACAAAATCCCTCACTTGAGAAAGATGTTCAGTTTTACTTTCTATTATTAATTCATTTTTTAATTTTCTACTGCTCAAGATTGACCTTTTTGGGAAAATTTTTCAACAGCTTCTTTTTCGTCATTAAAGAATTCATATAACATTGGGAATCCTAAAAGATCGAAAATGTTATATACTCCATCCTGCATATTAGAAAATTTAATATCACCTTTATTTTCTCTCATTGTTTCTACATAAGCCATAAATACTCCTAAGCCTGCGCTGCTTATGTAATTGAGATTATCAAAATTGACAACCACATTAAACTTACTTTGGTCTATCAACTTGTTAAAGGCATTTTCAAGTTCTGGTGCAGTGTGGGCATCTAAATAACCTTTGACGTCAATAACTTTTACTTCCCCTATATCACGCACAGCGACGTTGAAATCCGCCATTTAATTTACTCCGGCTAAATTGTTATTAAAACTCCATTTAAAGATCACTAAAGTAATGTCATCATGCTGAGAATTATCTTTAGAGAATAATGTTAGTTCATGCATAATTTCATTTGCAATTAAATCGACTTCTTTTTCTTTATTATTATGAACTATTTTTTCCAATCTTTCGTAACCAAAATCTTCCATATTACTATCTTTGCTTTCTGTAATTCCATCTGAATAAAACACTAAAATATCGTTATTCTTTAGATTAATTTCCATTTCTTTAAGATTATTTACGAAGCTACTGCCAAAATCTAAACCGAGTCCAATACCAGATGGAATTAGCCTTTCAACTTGATTATCATGAGAATAAAGAATTGGAGTATGACCGCATCTTGCCAATGTAACTTTTGAATTTTCCCCATCAACAATCCCATAAATTGCAGTAACAAAACTTTTTTTATCCAAAGAGTTTTTAAGAATTTCATTTGCTTTAATTAATAATTCTCTGGGGCTTTCAATTAATTTTGCTAATGATTCAAAAATCCCCTTGACTTCAGCCATGATAAAGGCAGCAGAAATTCCTTTACCAGAAACATCTGCAATTACAAATCCTAATTTCTGTTCTCCAAGATTGAAAAAATCATAATAATCGCCGCCTACTTCAAAAGCTGGAACAAAAAGGGAAGAGATCTTTAAATGTTCGCATTCGGGTGTTTTATTTGGAAGAATTTTAAATTGAATTTCACGAGCAACATCAAGCTCTTTTTCAAGACGTTCTTTTTCAATTGATTCTTTCAACAGCTTAGCATTCTCTAATGCTACCGCGGCATAATCTGCAAAAGCTTCTACAGATTTTTTCTCATCATCGTCAAAGCTGAAATGATCTTTTCTGGCTGTAAATAAATAACCGTTGATATCTTCATGGACTTTTAATGGTGCTATTGCAATTGCGCTGAAAGAAATATTTATTACATCAGATTTAATATTTACTTTTATTGACTTTCTATCATATGTAATTAACGATTTATTATTATTCGAGTTTTCTTCTAATAAAATATTTGTCAATTGTTCAGCTTCTAAATAGCCAACATTATTTACAGAGGCTATTTCAAAGTCATTATTATTTTTAATTACTAACCAAGCAGAATCAGAATTACACACTTTCGTTAACATAGTTGTAACAGTATCTGTTAATTCTTTTATGTCAAATACTTGCGTCATTAATTTGCTTAGATCAATAAGTGAAGTTACTTCGTTTGCTTTTCTATCGAAGGCTTCGGCTGTTGGTAAATGAAAAAGTGTTGTGAAAAATATAACACCAAAATAAATTGATCCATAAAGAGTAATTAAATTTATGAGGAGCTGAAGACCCGGTGAAAAATTTAGAAGTATTTGTTGAATTACATTCTGATCTAAAGTGAAAGAAAAATTAAAACCAAATAGGAATGAAAGTATTATTGAAATAATGAGTAAATAGATTTTTTGTTTTTTTGGTAAAAAAGCAATCCACGCAACCCTTAGAGAATTAAGGGAAATTAGAATAATTGATACAACATAAAAAGCGTTGAAAATAAAATCTAAATCTGACTCGAGCTTAAATGTAATATTTGAAAAATATGAAAGAAGAAAAAACAGAAGCATTGAATTAAAAAATGATTGCGGGTCTTTCTTTTGCCTAAGCGAAAACAGCTCTCTAAACACAGCAAAAATATATACTATTGCTCCCAAAAAAATATATGCAACAGAAGTTGTTAGAAGTATTTGAAAAAAATTGTATGAAGAATTTTCCGAAATATTACTATCGAAAAGAAAAGATAAAATTGCGTTGAGAGAAAAAATAAGAGAAGCTAAAATTCCAGCATTTAAAATTATTGAAAGAATAGAATCGATTTTAGAATGTAGATATTCAGAAATATATAAAAACCAAAAATAAGTTGTTGCAATCACAAGAGATTCATTAATGAAAAGTGTTATCGGTGAAGTAGAAATAGGGGAAATGACTTTGAAGACAAATAATATAATAGAAAATGCTATTGCAGCTTCAAATTTTCTCGATATTTCAAGTGAATTTAAGGGGAGTTTCATTTGGAGTTAATCACTTAACTTTTGTTCTATTTTGAGAAGACTTATTGTTTATCTTAATTTTAAAAGATGAATCTTGGATTTCGAATTCAAAACTGCTTGCAAGTGAATCAATTTTTAATCCGAATTCTTCCCACTCATTTATGTTTTCCCAATTTATATTTTTAACTGATTCTTCAATTGCTTTTTCAATTTCCCTTTCATCAAGCCCAATAACAAAATTAATGGCTTTACTTTTTTCATCATTCGTTGTTAAAGATAAACTGAGTTGGTTATTAACTGAATCTGTTGTTAAGTTAATATGCATGTTACTTAACAATTCAATGTTTTTTGGAAGGTCGCTAAGTGAGGATAAATCAATATTTGGAATTCCCAAATTGATTTTTCCATTATTTACTACAATTACTTTATCATTCTTTTTATCTTTTCTAACCACAACACTTTTCTGGCTTATTCCTGCACTCAATTTATTAAGTTCATCTTTTACAACTGCTACAGTGAAATTATTTTTGGCGATCTGGTCTTTAAGTTTCTGTTTATCGAAATGTAGTTTTTCAATATCATTTTCTAATTTTAATTTATCAAAAACTAGAGACGTTTCAAGAATAGTATCTTGTGCAAAAACTATAAAATTATTTGTGTCATTTTTCCTAAAGCTATAAACAAAATTATCAAGTTTCACTTGATCAGCTTTAACTGAAGAAGAGAAAGAACTTCCCGGTTTTAACGAATAAGTAAATTCATAAAGATCATAAGCAATGGCTTTTTGGATGAGATGCAGTTCGGAATTAATTGCATAAGTGTTATCATCATTAACTAATACGGCTGAATATAAATCTTCTCTATATGAATCCAAAAGAGAATCTAGTAATTTTTGCTGGCTTTCATTAAGGTTAAGAATTTTTTTGAAAGCGTAATAATTATTTTCATTCTTTGCTTCTGGAGTAGAAATTATTTGAAAATATTCTTCGCCAGAATCATCGGTACCAATTTGCAAAGATTTCTTATCTTCCTTATCAATTGGGATTTGATTATTAACTGCAAATTCAAAAATATCATCACGGGTAATTTCTGAATCATAAAATAATGGCTTTAAATTTTGCACATAAAAATCAGCAAGAATTACTTTTCCTTCTTCAAATATTTTAGCACCCTTATTACTATTAATTTTAAAAAAGATCATAAGTAAAATAGTTAAAGAAGCCAGCCCAATAAATGGTATGTATTTTTTAAGAAATATTTTTGTGCTTTCTTTCATTTTTCTATGCGTTCATTTCTTTTTGATAAGGCTCTAAAATAAATTTCAAATTTTCTCTTGCTCTAAATATTCTTGATTTTACTGTTCCAACTTCACATTCAAGCTGGTCTGCAATTTCTTTATAACTGAAACCTTCAATATCTCTAAGCACTAATGGAATCTTTAATTTATCCGGTAGTTTGTTTATTGCTTTTCTAACAAGCCCCGGAATGTCCATATTATCATGCCTTACAGAAGTTTTAAGTTCGTGTTCTCTATTTTCTATAGGAACAAAAATGCTTCTAACTTTTTTCTTCCGTAAATGATCCCTGCATTTATTAACAGTTATTCGATAAAGCCAAGTTGTAAATTTTGACTCAAAACGAAATTCCTTCAGTTTATGAAAAACACTTATAAAAACATCTTGAGAAATATCATCAACCGCATCAGTATCGCCCAATGTTAGGTAAACAAGATTTCTAACTTTTTCTTTGTGCTTAGCCACAAGTTTACTAAAAGCATGATCAAAGCCGTCAATAAATTCTTGAATTAATCCGCTGTCATCATCGTAAAACTTATTTTGATCTTCGTTTTGGTTTTGCTGCATTTTTTAGACGCTGAATCTTATGGTTAGGTTCCGGTTTATTATAATATCATGTAACTATTTAAGATAAATATAACTTTATTTTTACAATTTTATTACATAACTTGAACTAAAATATAAGTAAAAGTAGTTAATAATCTTTATTTTTGATCATGTCCTTATTGTAAAATTTTAGAAAAAATCTTATATAGCATTCAAAAGTAAATTTCACTAGGAGAATACATGAAAATTAAAGTTAATGAAAAATACGGTGCTGTTGTAGTAGAACTAAAAGGAAATGTGATGGGCGGACCGGATGCCCAAGAATTTAATTCACAAATTCATAAATTGCTTGATGAAGACAAAAAAAATATAGTTGTTGATTTAGCAGGTGTAAAATTTATGAACAGTTCTGGTTTAGGAATGTTAATAAGTGGTTTCACAACTATGAAAAATGGTGGTGGAACAATGGTTTTATCTAGAGCAACTGAAAAAATTAACAGCCTTTTAGTTATTACAAAACTTGTTACAATTTTTGAACATTTTGAATCAACTGAAGAAGCTGTAAAAGCAATTTCTAAATAAATTTGATTTAATTTTTTTATCAAATAAAAACTCCGGGCTTTTTGAGTTCGGAGTTTTTATTTTGTCTTGTCTTAAAATACATTAGGAGAAATATTTCAATGAGTGTTACGGTCTTAGTCGGTAGCCAATGGGGCGATGAAGGTAAAGGTAAAGTAGTTGATATTCTTAGTGAAAACTACGAAATAGTTGCACGTTATCAAGGTGGCGCTAATGCCGGACACACAATAGAAATTGGAGACAAGAAATTTATTCTTCATTTAATTCCTTCAGGTATTTTAAGAGATGATGTAATTTGTGTTATTGGTAACGGTGTTGTTATTGATCCAAAAGCATTGTTAGAAGAAATTGAATTTCTGGAAGATCACGGTTTTAAATGTGAAGGTAGATTATTTATAAGTCAGAATGCTCATTTAATTATGCCATATCATAAACTTATTGATTCTCTAAACGAAAGTGGCGAAAAAAAAATTGGAACTACCGGCCGAGGAATTGGGCCTTGTTATATTGATAAGTTTGCAAGAAAAGGAATTAGAATTGTAGATTTATTAAACAGAGATATTTTAGAAGAAAAAATTAGAACAAATTTAGAAGAAAAAAATATCCTTTTAGCAAAAGTTTATAATCATGAAATCTTAAATGTAGATTCAATAGTTGATGAGTACCTTGAATTTGATAAACAAATTTATAAATACATAAAAGATGTTCCACAGTTTCTAAACCAGTCAATTGACGATGGAAAATCTGTATTATTTGAAGGTGCACAAGGTGCTTTGTTAGATGCTGATTTCGGGACTTATCCTTATGTCACTTCATCAAACCCTACAAGTGGAGGTGCTTCAACCGGTACTGGTGTTCCTCCTACAAAAATCACTTCTGTCTTCGGTATTGTAAAAGCTTATACAACAAGAGTTGGAAACGGTCCATTCCCAAGTGAACTGCTTGATGAAGATGGTGAAAATTTACGCAAATGGGGCGCAGAATTTGGGGCTACAACCGGCAGACCAAGAAGATGCGGCTGGTTTGATGCTTTCTTACTTAAATATTCCAGAATGATTAACGGTATTGAACGAGTTGCAATTACAAAGCTCGACGTTTTAAGTAACTTTGACGAAATAAAAGTTTGTGTCGGTTATGAATTAGATGGAAAATTATTAAAATCCTTTCCTTCTGATGCTGACAGATTAAGTAAAGTTGTTCCTATTTATGAAACTTTACTGGGTTGGAAAACTGATATTTCTCATGTAAGAAGTTATGATGAACTTCCTTTAGAAACTAAAGATTATTTATCATTTATAAGCCAGCAGTGCGGATTTGAAATAAGCATTATTTCCATTGGTCCTAAAAGATCACAAACGATTATTTTATAAATTATGTTTGGCGGTTCAACTTCAGTAAAATTAAAACTCATCTTATTAATTCTGGCAGCATTTATTGTTGCCGGTACTTTCTTTTATACAAATGATATTGTTCAATCTTTGCAAAACAGAGAAAGGCAATTTGCAGAACTTTTTGCAAATGGATTAGAATACATTGCAAATAATGATGCATCCGATCAAGATTATACTTTTATTTTTGAGAACATAGTAAAACCAATTGATTTCCCAATGATTTTAACTGATGCAAATGATAATCCCAATGTTGACGGACTTGGCGGCGGATATAAAAATTTGGATATTGATACGACATTGAGCAAAGATGAAATAAGAGCAATTTTAGTTGAAGAAATAAGTTATATGGGTAAAATAAATAAACCAATTGTTGTAACTTATGCAGACTCAATAGTCCAAAGTAAAATTTATTATGGTGATTCAATTCTTATTGGAATGCTTCGTTTTTATCCTTTCCTTCAAGTAATCTCTGCGTTAATTTTTATTTTAATTGCCTATGTAAGTTTTAGTTATGTAAAGAAAACAGAACAAAGTAATATTTGGGTCGGTCTTTCTAAAGAGACTGCTCATCAATTAGGAACTCCAATTTCCAGTTTATTAGGTTGGAATGAAATATTAAAAATGAGTTATCGGGAAGCAGATAAAGTTTTAGATGTAACTCAAGAAATGGATAGTGATCTTTCTCGTCTAAATAAAATTGCGCACAGATTTTCAAAAATAGGATCAAAACCTGAGTTAAAAGAAAATAATATGTATGAAGTTTTAGAAAATGTTGTAAATTATTTTCAAAGAAGACTTCCGCATACAGGTAAAAATGTTTCAATAAATCTTTTTGGTGAAAAGGAGACTATTGCTAAAATAAATCCGGACTTATTTGAATGGGTTATTGAAAATTTAATTAAAAATGCATTAGACGCAATTGAAGGAGCTGATGGAAAAATTGATATTCGATTATCTTCGAGCAATAAAATTGTTGAAATAGAAATTGAAGATACCGGGAAAGGTATTGACCAAAACAAAAGAAAAGAAATATTTAAGCCTGGCTACAGTACAAAAAGACGCGGCTGGGGTTTAGGATTAAGCCTTTCAAAAAGAATTGTTGAAGACTACCACGAAGGGAAAATTTTTGTTAAAAACTCCATCTTAAATGAAGGAACCACCTTTAAAATAATTCTAGGTTAAGTTTCTCAAAAAAATAAATCACTTCAAAAAATGTCTATAAATAATCATTTATAAAAATTTGAGAATCATTTTTTTGATTTTTCTCAAAATCAAAAAATAATAAGACTATTTTATTCGTTTAACTTATTTAAAAGCTGGCACATGAATTGTTATTAAATGATTGTTATTGTATGGTATTAGTACCCTCCTTTAAAATAACTACCCAGCCGTTGTAGTTGCGCCCTCTACTACAACGGCTTTCTTCATTTCTGACTAAACGAACTAATTCAATTGAAGGTGTGTTACATTGCTTTAATTTATAGGAAAATATTGCAAAAAATATCAGAATTTGAAATTGTAGAAATTTACAAAGAAACAAAAGAAACCACGGGATTAATAATAAAAGCATCAGAAAATTATGATTTGGGATTTTCTTCCGGACAGTATTTAACACTTGTTTTTAATGTAAACAGCACAGAAATTAAGAGAAGTTATTCAATTACATCAACGCCAGAGGAGTTGCCTTTAATACACTTGGCAATTAAAGAATACTCTGATGGAATTATTTCAAAAATTTTAAGTGATTATTTAGCTGTTGGAAATAAAATTTTAGCTTTCCCTCCAACTGGAAATTTTACTGTTCAAGCCAATCCAGAAAACGAAAAAACATATGTAATGATTGGAGCAGGAAGTGGTATTACACCTTTGATATCAATGATTAAATCCATCCTTAAAAATGAAACTAAAAGTAAAGTCTTTTTAATTTATGGAAACAGAGAAGAGGATTCAATTATATATAAAAAGGTTTTATTCGAATTAGAAAATCAAAATAAAAATTTTACTGTATTTCATATTTTATCAAATCCAAATAAAGAATGGGTTGGTATTAAAGGAAGAATAAACAATGACATTTTATTGAAATTTGCTAAAAATTATTCTGACGAATTTGCAAATGGAGAATACTATGTTTGCGGTCCGAATGAAATGATTGAAACAGTTTTTAATTCCTTGTATGAATTAAAAGTTAATACAGAACAAGTACATAGAGAAATTTATACTTCTGCAAAAGTTGAACAAAATATTTAATAAATGAATAAAAACAGTATCTTAAATAAATTATCATAATTTCAGCTAGGTAACTGATTCCTTTAATTGTTGAGAAACATTAAATTTCCTTTTTGTAACATCTTCTTCTTTTGTGTTGACGGTTCTCAAAAAATCGCCATTGTGCTTGAACTTTTGAGTTACTTTCAAGTTCTCTATTTGTTTCTACTTTTGTGATTTTATTGTTAATAATCAATTTATTTATTTCATTCATTAGAATTGCATTAACACCTTTGTCTTGCATATCTGGCCGAACTGCAGTTAAATACAAATCCAAGCCTGGATTATTTTTCATAGCTTTTAAAATATGAATAAACCCAAACGGGAAAAGTCTTCCTTTCGCTTTTTGAAATGCTTTAGAAAGTGACGGCATGGTAATTCCAAAAGCAACCATTTCTTTTTTTTCATTTAAGACAACTGGCACATATTCCGGTTTAATAAAACCAAAATATTGTTTTACGTACATATCAATTTGTCTGTCAGACAATTCAACAAATCCATAAAGTTCTTGATAGGATTGATTAATCAGATAAAACATTTCTCTTGCATAAGGGAGCAAATCTTTTGATTTTTTTACTTTTAGTACATGAAGTTTATTTCTCTTAAGTGCGATTTCACTAATTCTACTAATTTTTTCCGGTACTGGATCGGACGTCATAGTAACTTCATATTCAATCCAGTCAATATCTTTTGTATAACCATTGTTTTCAATTAAAGAGGAATAATATTCGTAATTATAAATAGCGCCAAGAGTACTAAGCTCATTAAAACCTTCAATTAATGTCCCTTCACCATCCATGTCAGTAAAACCAAGTGGTCCATGAATTTCAAGCAATCCTTTTTCCTTTGCCCATTCTTCAACTGAATGTAGCAAAGTGTTAACGACTTCATCATCTTCAATAAAATCAATCCAACCAAAGCGCATTATTTTTTTATCAAACTTTTTATTGAATTTATGGTTAATTATTCCGGCAACTCGTCCAACAATTTTATCATTTTTATAGGCAAGCCAATATTTTGATTCGCAAAAATCAAATGCCGGATTTTTATCATGCTGCAATGAAAAAAGTTCTTCCTTCTTTAACGGTGGAACCCAAAATTGATTGTTTTTATATAGCTCGTATTGAAAATTAACAAAATCCTTAAGTTCCTTGTGTGTAGTAACTTCTTTTAAATGAATGCCCATAATATTCTTATTTTTTATGATGAATTTGATTTGAATGCAACCAGAAGCAAAAAAAAACTATTTTGTTTTGATAAATATTAAAACCAAAGATGCAAAAATTAAATTAGGGAACAAACCCATTTGTTTACGTATTATAGAATCTTTGTGAATTATAACTTGCTAATTCGCTTGAACGACCTTAAGATTTTAAAGAAAATTATCGTACAGATTAATATTCTTGAGTTTAATACAATATTAGTTGTTTCATGCAAGTAATCTCAAGAATAGATCATGCTTTTATCCATCCTATTTTGAAAATGATTTTTTATTGATCGGATCAGTTAAAATTGATTTTCTTGGAATGGATTATAACAGAATGATATCTTCCAGTAATGAGAAAATAAAAAATCTAAATACAATCTTCAACATTTTTTATATTTTGATTTCTGAGAGTATTTAAAACTCGAACAACAATTAGAAAAATCAAGAATTTGTTCGGAAAGTAAAAAGCCGGAAGTAAATCCGGCTTTTTCAAAAATATTCTTTAAGCACCAACTTTAGATTTTTCATAAATCTTTGTTAATTCTTTTGGACTTCTATTTTTCCAAGCGTCTTTGTGGTAGGCATAACCAGCAATTAAAGGAAGAGCCAAAGTTGCTTCGGCATAAACCATTTGTTCGTATGTGGTTTCTACTTTGCCCCAAGATGAAGCTTCTTTTAGAGTGGAACTTGAAAGAGCACCGTCCCTAACATCTGCAACAGTTATTTGAACTGCATACTTGTGCATTGGTGCATCTTCAGTTAATATATCAGCGGCAACAACAATATCTTGAGTAAAGTTTTTAGGAACTCCACCGCCGATCATGAAAATGCCGGTGTCTTTGTGTTTTAACTTTACTTGAGTAAGTTCATAGAAATCCTTCCCGGAATCAATCGAAACATGTTTCTCCGGATTTTTATGTTGATGCATTACAATACCAAAACCCGCAGAACAATCAGAAAAAGCTGGAACAAAAATTGGGATATTCTTTTTATAAGCAGCATAAACAACACTATCATCTACTTTTGGTCCGCCGTTATCTTCTAGGTATTTTCCAAAGTGCCACAATAATTCTCTTGAAGAATAAGGGCGAGGCTCAAGACTCTCAAATATAATTGCTGTTGTATCATCGCAAACTCTTAGTTCTTCTTCATCAATATAAGTATCATAAATTCTATCAATCTGCAATTCTCTTAGCTCATTATCATCAGAATATTGTGAGCCAATATAATGTTTGTAGCCAAGTGCTTCAAAAAAATCTTGATCAACCATTATTGCACCGGTTGAAACAATTGCATCGACCATATTATTTTCAATTAAATCAAAAACTATTTTTTTTAAACCTGCACTGAACAAACTGCCTGCTAAAGTTAAAATTACAGCGCATTCCTTATCTTCAAGCATCATATTATAAATTTTTGCAGCTCTGTTCAAATCTCTGGCAGTAAAAGCCATATGTTCCATAGATTCAACAAGTGCAGTAACATTGTGTTCTTTAATATCAATATGTTTGATTACATCTTTTAAATAATCTTTTTTTTCTGCCATTTTTAGATATCCTTCATTAAATAATTTTAAAAATTTCTACTTATCAATAAATGCTATATAAACAATTTGATAAAAATCCCAAAGATAAAAGTGAAGTATAAAATGCTATATAAATGATTATCGGTGGTAGATAAATTCTGAAAAGCGGTAAATAATTTGAATAAAATAATCCCGACTTTTAATAAAGCCGGGACTAAAATAATTTATCACAAATTAATGTGCATGTCCGTTTGGTCCATGAACATGGCCATGTTCAAGTTCTTCAGCAGAAGCGTCTCTTACATCCATAACTTCAACATCAAAATTTAACGTCTCACCTGCTAAAGGATGATTTGCATCAACAACCACATTTTCTTTTTTTATTTCTTGAACGGTAATAACTAAAGGTCCATTTGGAGAATTCATTTGAAACTGCATTCCGGGTTGAATATCTGTTATTTCACCAAATGCTGTTTTGGGAATTTCTTGAATCATATCTTCACGAAATTCTCCATAAGCTTCTTCGGGAGGAATAGATACATTTAATTTATCCCCTATTGATTTTCCTACTAGTGCATTTTCTAATCCTGGGATAATATTGTTTTTCCCTTGTAAATAAACTAACGGATTGCCTTTGGAACTATCTAAAACTTTCCCATCTATATCAGTTAGAGTATAATTGATCGAAACAACTTTTTCATTTGCAATTTGCATGTTAATCCTTTTTTAATTTTAAAAATCTTAATGAGGTCATTTTAAAAGCAGAAAATTTTTTGAAAAGTATCTTTAAAAATGAGTTTAAACCTAGTAAAGTTTAGTAACAATTTCAATTTTGAATCGGAGGAAGTCAATATTTCTTATGAAAGACTACTAAATTTTAAGCATGTAATGTGAATAAAAAAATTATTTTTCAGAAATTAACTGAACTGCTCTTTTTAAAGCTTCGTCAATATTTGGAAAAATATTTTCTTCACCAACTTCATCAATTAGTTTGTATTGAGTTAAGGCAAACAAGGGCTGGGCGTGGACTCCAGACAAAATTAAGTGAATACTTTCACGTTGGTTATTTTTAATAATATCACTAAGAAGGTTTAATCCGGTAGCATCAATTGCTGGAACATTTCTCATCCTTAAAATTCTTACTTTAGGCGGATTTTCTAATCGCTGAATAATTTCTTTAAATTTTGCAGCCGCACCAAAAAAGAATGGCCCATTTATTTCATAAACTTCAACTCCTTCTGGAATAATTTTATTCTGAATAGAGTTAATGTCCGCTATTTCATCTTCATCCTTTATTTCTCTTTTTACTACATCAATATTTGTTACCGAAGCCATCCTTTTCATAAATAAAATAACTGCTAGAAACATTCCAACTTCAATAGCAATTGTTAAATCAAAAATTACAGTTAAGAAAAATGTTGTAAGTAGAACAACAACATCACTGCGTGGACTTTTCAACAATCTTTTGAAAAGATGAATTTCACTCATATTAAAAGCTACAATTATCAATATTGCAGCAAGAGTCGGCATAGGAATTAATTTTGCAAGCGAGCCTAAAAATATCATAATTATTAATAATGTAATTGCGTGAACAATTCCCGCAATTGGAGTGCGCCCGCCGTTTTTAATATTTGTTGCGGTCCTGGCAATTGCGCCGGTAACCGGAATTCCCCCAAATAAAGGTGAAAAAATATTTGCTACACCGTTGGCTATTAACTCCATATTTGATTTATGTTTTCCTCCTATCATGCCATCGGCAACTACAGCAGAAAGAAGCGCTTCAATAGCTGCTAAAATGGCTATTGTTGTTGCGGGTAAAATCAACTCTTTTATTAATTGTAAGTCTATATATGGAATTACCGGAGTTGGAATTGAAGAAGGAATTGCTCCAAATCTTGTTTCTATAGTATCTACATTCAGGTTAAAGAACTGGACTGCAATAGTTGAAACAATTATTGCAATAATTGATCCTGGGATTTTTTTTGAAATCTTAGACCAAAAAATTATAATTAAAAGAGAACCTAAACCAATAAAAAAAGACTCAAAATTAATTGATGAAAAATTTTGAAAATATAGAATCCATTTTTCTAAAAAATCTACAGGAATGTTTAGAAGGCCCAATCCAAGAAAATCATTTATTTGACTCGAAAAAATTACAACAGCAATTCCGCTAGTAAATCCAATAATAACCGGATATGGAATAAATTTAATTATTGATCCAAACTGTGCAAAACCCATTATTATAAGAATAATTCCTGCCATTATTGTGGCAATCATTAATCCGTTTATTCCATATTGCTGTACTATTCCATAAACAATAACAATAAAAGCTCCCGTCGGTCCGCCAATTTGTACTCTGCTTCCTCCTAAAAAGGAAACTATAAAACCTCCAATAACACCAGTTATCAAACCTTTTTCCGGCGAAACTCCTGAGGCAATTCCAAAAGCAATTGCAAGAGGTAGGGCAACTATCCCCACTAAAATTCCGGCTATTATATCTCTAAAAATTTGATCTTTGGTAAGTGTGGGGAAAATAACGAAGAGCTTAGGTATAAACATAGAAGTTCCTGCACTAAAAATCTATAAAACCGTTAACTACAATACTAATAATATTATCGTTGCGAAATTTAGATATTGTTATTCACTTTGCAAAAAAGTATTATTTCAATTATTTTTATTATTCAAAAATTACAAAAGAGATTTCCCTTTTTAATAAGGCATATTTATTAAACTTACAAAAACATATCAACACAACTCAATAATTGCCGCAATTTCCTAAGAACTTTTCATGTTCTTAATTTTATTGCAGTTACTGAAATAACCTCATTTATACTAAAGCAAATGAAGTTTATGAATAACTGCATCCAAACAGACATTATAAAATAAAATTTGAGGAAAATAAATTGGTTGATATTAATCGATATGGGTGGAATGAATTTTTTCAAAAAGCATTCGATAAAATTAATTCCGGTGGAATGGAATTTGGAAGAATAATTACTGAAAATAAAACTAATTACATAGCTGCTACAAAACATGGAGAAATAAGATGCGAACTAACAGGAAAATTATTATTTGAATCCGAAATCCAATCTGAACTTCCCAAAGTGGGGGATTGGGTTACCCTAAGCTTGTATGATGATAATACATTTGGAATTATTCATGAAGTGCTCGAACGGAAATCAAAACTTTCGCGTAAATCTCCTGACAGGAAAACTAATGAACAAATTATTGTTAGCAATGTTGATAAGGTTTTTGTTGTTCAATCATTGGACGAAACATTTAATCTGAATAGACTCGAAAGATATTTAACTCTGGTTTATCAAAGCAAATCAGAACCGGTTATTGTTCTTACTAAAAAAGATTTATGCAATGATACAGATTTAAAAATAAAATTAATAAAAAATAGAAATATCCATTGCCAAATTTTTTCAGTTAGTTCAATCACAAAAAATGGAATTTATGAAATTTCTAAAAGCATCAAACCTCGAGAAACAGTTGCCTTTATTGGTATATCGGGAGTTGGGAAAAGCACGCTGATAAATGAACTTATAGGATTTGAACTTTTAAAAACTCGAGAAGTAAGAGTTTTTGATTCAAAAGGAAAGCATACTACAACAAGCAGAAATTTGTTGATAATTCCAAATGGAGGCATCCTAATTGATACTCCCGGCATGCGTGAGTTAGCTCTTTGGAATTCCAATGAAGGATTTGCAAATACTTTTAGTGAATTTGAAAACTTCGCACGCAACTGCAAATATTCTGATTGTACGCATATACATGAGAAGGAATGCGCTGTATTGAAAGCTCTGGAAGAGGGTTTGCTAAGTAGTGAAAAATATGAAAATTATCTAAAGTTGAATAAAGAACTTATCTACCTCGAAAGTAAAATTGATCAAAATGCGGCACTAATTGAGAAGCGAAAGTGGAAGAACATTCATAAAGAAGCCAGGAGAATGAAAAAATTTGGTAAAAGATAGTAATTATTCGCCGGCTGCAAAAAGTTTGCAGTCGGTTTTTGTAAGTTAAACTTAATACGATATATTTCTCATAATAAAAAGATATTAGTGGATATAATGATAAACCTTTTTGTGATTTCTTCTTCTCTAGAAAAATTAAAAGCTCTTGAATTAAGAAGTAAAAAATTTGTAGAAAAAATTATTTCTGCAAGATCCGGAATTAACTTTTGCGGATATTTTAATGATAAAGAAGTAGTGACTGATTTTTCAAAAAGTAATAAAATCTATAAACCTTCGATAATCATTAACACTTCCGGTGGAACTGAAGATTTAATTTTAGCAATTACAGAATTGTGCAAATCCCCTGTTTTAATTTTTGCAGATCCAAATAAAAATTCTTTTGCTTCTTCTTTAGAGTCTTTTGCTTATTTAAAGGAAACTTATCCAATAAAATTATTTTACTCCAAATCAGAAAATGAAAAAATAGAAGAGGCAGAAAAGTTTTTGAAAGCAGCTAAGACTATTTCAAAAATATATAAAAGTAAATTTGGTTTAATTGGTGAACCTTCTGATTGGCTTTTAACGTCAAGGGATTTTAATGGTTTTGGAAATTTTAAAACTATTATAAAAAATATTAAAGTTGATGAAGTAGTTTCTCAAGTTTCAAATATTTCTGAAAGTGAAGTTGAAAAAATTATAACTGACTGGGAAGCAAATTATAAAGAAATTTTAGTTGATGAAAAATCACTTACAGATTCCGCAAAAGTATATTGTGCATTAAAATCTATTATACATAAGTATCAATTAAATTCATTATCAATACGTTGTTTTGATTTGCTGGAATATAATTACACAGCATGTATGGCTTTAAGTATGCTTAATGATGAGGGGATAGTATCCGGTTGCGAAGGAGATTTACCAACTACTTTTTCTATGATGATAGCTTCATCATTATGTGAAGAAGTGGTTTGGATGGCAAATCCTTCCTCAATAGATAAATTAAAAAATGAAATAATCTTTGCTCACTGCACAGTTCCTTCAAAGTTTTTGTCCGATAAAAAAAATGCGGGTTTAACGACTCATATGGAATCAGAAAAAAGTACGGCAATTAGAGGAGCTTTATACAAAAACAATGTTACAATTCTAAGAGTAGGAAGTCACTTCAATAAAATTGTTGCTGTAACTGGAAAAATTATTGATAGTGATATGCAAAGAAAAAGTCTTTGCAGAACTCAAGCAATAGTTAAAATTGATGGAAGTGTTGAGAAATGGATTGATGAATCTTTAGGAAATCATCAAGTAATAGCATATGGAAATATTCTTTCTGAGTTGAAATATTTCTGTGAAAATTCCGGGATTGAATTAGTAATTATTTAAAATCATTTTCCCTAAAATCAAAAAAAGAATTTTGCAATTCTTAAAAGCCCTTGTTTCCACGGCACTCTGTGCGATACTCCGGAATTATTTTTGAAATTTTCAAGGTTGTCTAAATACCATTTATAATTTCGAAGTAATGCATCCTTGTTGGAGTATTTTGGGTTGTAACCAAGAATATTTTCTGCTTTTTCAATAGAAACAAATGAATCTTTTGAAGCTGTTTCATAAACCCATTTGTAAAGGGGAGAAAGATTTAATTTTTCTAAAAATCTTAAAATATGAATAATTGGTTTTTCAGGAAGTCCGATTATTTTCTTTTTAAACCCGGCATAGTCAAGCACAGCTTGATAATCTTCCTTCATGGTTGTATAATCTTTAGCGCCTATATTGAAAGTGTCGTTTACTTTTTCTTTATCTAGATTAATGCATAGCGAAACAGCTTCGCATAAATCCTCAACATCTAAAAGTTGATAGCGGTTATTTCCTTTCCCAATCATTGGGAAATTATGTCCGGTAAATGCCCAGTCATAAAGAAGTGCAAAAACTCCTAATCTTTCTGGACCTATAAATGATTTTGGGCGAAGTATCGGAATACACAATCCTTTTTCTCTATATTCTTCACAAATTATTTCTGCCCTAACTTTTGCATTTCCATAAGGACCAACGCCATCAAGCTTATCATCTTCGAGCAAAGGATGATGATCAGGTATTCCATAAACTGCTGTGGAGGAAATATGAATAAACCTTTGAACAGAATATTTTATGGCAGCTTCAAGAAGTATTTGTGTCCCTTCAACACCAGTAGTAAGAATTTCCCTTTCCGGATATAGCGGAAGCGCCATTGCAGAATGAATTACAATTTCTGATTGGCTAACTAATTTGTTTACTAAATCCTTGTCCCTTATATCTCCCGTTACTATTTTAATTTTATTCTTAACATCTTTATAATCAAATTCGGCAATATCCAGTGAAATTATTTCATGATTTTTTTTTAGAAGATTTCTAATAAGGTTAATTCCTAAAAAACCTGCACCGCCGGTAACTAAAATCTTCATTTGTCTTTCTCTTTTTTTTTAACGAAAATTAAAATATAAAATGAAATTTATAAGGAAATAAAATTATGAAAAAATATGTCTCTTTAATATTGTCATTTTTCTTTTCGCTGACGATGCTGAACGCACAGACTTTTGAAGGAATTGTAAACTTCAAATCAAGTGGAGGCGGCAAAGAAAATGGAGCATTTAAATATTACGGTAAAGGTAATAAAATAAAGATGGAAATGATTAGTAATGAAATGGGAGCCGTTATATTCGATGGGAATAAAACGACAATTTTAGTCCCTTCACAAAAATCATACATGGAATTTTCAAACGAAATGATGAATTCCTTTGGTGATATGATGCCTGGTGAAGAAGAGGAACTAGATGCGTCTGATTTACCAATAAAGACAAGTGAAACAAAAGATATACTAGGTTATACATGCACCAAATGGGTTTACAATGATGGTGATTCAAAAACAGAAATATGGATTACTGATAAATTAGGAAATTATATTATTCCTTCTACACCAATGACTCCCGCTCCTGAGTGGGCAAAATTGTTTGATGGAAAACCATTTTTCCCTTTGTTAATAGTTACAATTGATAACGGTGTTGAGACAGATAGAATGGAAGTAACTAAAATTGAGAAGAAAAGTTTAAGTGATTCTGAATTTTCACCTCCAGCTGATTATAAGAAAATTGATATTGGCAGTATGATGGGAAAATAAATTGAAACTAAAAATCGTCTTTTTTTTGTTTGTTTTGGCTTTTGTTGCTTGTTCTGGCAAACTTGAGGAACGAAGTCTTGCAAAACAAAAATTATCCCAAATTGAAGAAACTGAAGTTATTACTCTTCCAATGAATGAGTATGCATCAGATCCTTCAATGGAATTTTCGGGGTTAGCTTGGTATAAAGACAAATTAATTTTGCTCCCTCAATATCCTTCAAAGATTAACGGAGACGGATTTTTATATATCGAAAAGAGAGAAATTTATAATTCCATAAAAAATGGATCTGAACTAAACCCACAATTTTTAAAAGTTGATTTGACTGGACTTGAGGAATATGATAGCCATGGTTCCGGTTTTGAAGCAATAGTATTCAGAGAAGATAAAGTATTTGTTTCAATTGAATCGATGAGTTTTTCAGAAACCATTTCAATAATTGTTCGAGGAATTATTGATTCAGTAAATATGAGCATAGATTTCAATGAAGATATTCAATTAAAACTTCCTGTAACATCTGGAATTAATAATTTTTCAGAAGAAGCTTTGTTTCTAGCAGACTCATCTCTCATTGCTATACACGAATTAAATTCAGAAAAGAATTCAACGGCATTTAAAATTCCGTTTGATTTAAGCGGATTTAATAAAATTGATTTTCCTCAAATAAATTATCGAATAACCGATGTATCTGAAGTTGATGATTCCGGAAGATTTTATGTAATAAATTATTTTTGGGAAGGGGAAGATTCAAAATTTCCGTTAGATGATAAAATTGCAGAGAAATGGGGAATTGGAAAATCTACTCTAAAATATTCAAATATTGAAAGAATAGTTGAGTTTAAGATTAACAAAAATGAAATTCAAGTATTAGAAAAAGCGCCAATATATCTAGAATTAAAAGAATATGGACGTAATTGGGAAGGTATAGTAAAACTAGATAGTTTAGGTTTTTTATTAGTTACAGATAAATTCCCAAAATCAATACTAGGATATGTTTCATTTGACAAAGAAAAATAGAATTTTCTATTTCTTGACATTTTAGAAATATTGAAATATATTTGTAGGCTCTAAAGAGTATAAATATGTTAAGTTTTGGAGGAATCCAGTGAAGCAGGAAAAAATAACAAGATTCATTAAGCCTGAAGATGCTGATAGAAAATGGTATGTTGTAGATGCCAAAGATCAGGTGTTAGGTAGAGTAGCATCTCAAATAGCAAAAGTAATTAGAGGTAAAAACAAACCAGTTTTTACACCAAATATGGATGCTGGAGATTTTGTAATTGTAATAAATGCAGATAAAGTTAAACTAACAGGTAAAAGAGAATCTGAAAAATCATATTTCAGACATTCTGGATATCCTGGTGGTGTAACTATAAAATCTGTTGCGCAAGTTAGAGAAAGCAAACCGGAATTTATGATTCAAAATGCTGTAAAGGGAATGCTTCCAAAAACACGATTGGGCAAAAAATTAGTTAAAAAATTAAAGGTATATGCGGGAGAAAATCATCCGCATTCAGCTCAAAAACCCGAAGTTCTAAGTTTTTAAGAGGAAAATGAATGGCTGACAAAATATTTGTAGGACGTAGAAAAACTTCAGTTGCAAGAATTTATTTAAGAAACGGATCAGGAAAAGTTTCTGTTAATGACAGAGAGTTTGAAAACTTCTTTCCGTTAAAATATCACCGTGATGACGTACTTCAACCTTTCAGTGTTACTGAAACACAAGGAAAGTATGATGTCTTTATTAATGTAAATGGTGGTGGAATATCAGGTCAATCTGAAGCTATCCGTTTAGGTATTTCTAGAGCGTTAATTGAATTGAATCCAGAGTTTAGACCAGCGCTAAAAGCTGAAGGATTATTGAGAAGAGATCCAAGAATGGTTGAACGTAAGAAATATGGACAACCAAAAGCAAGAAAAAGATTCCAATTCTCTAAGAGATAAATTTTTTTTAATCATTCATACTTTCGGATCCGCCTCCTGTGTCCATACATAAAAATTGGATGAAGGGTGGAGATGATGAAAGTAGAAGAAAAAAACAGGAGTATAGATGTCTAGAATCGAATTGACTAGCCTTATTGAAGCAGGTGCGCACTTTGGTCACCTGACCCGCAGATGGAATCCCAAAATGAAACCATATATTTTTATGGAAAAGAATGGGATTCATATAATTGATCTTAAAAAAACACAATCAGCTATTGAAGAAGCATACAAATCAATGTATGAAGTTTCTTCTCAAGGGCATTCTGTGCTTTTTGTTGGAACAAAAAAACAAGCTAGAGGCGTAATTGCAGAACAAGCTAGAAGAAGCAATAGTAATTGGGTAAGTGAAAGATGGTTGGGTGGAATGTTAACTAATTTCTCTACTATCAGAAAAAGTGTTAAGAGATTACAGACGATTGATAAAATGGAATCAGATGGCACTTTTGAAAAGATCACTAAAAAAGAACGTTTGATGGCTTCAAGAGAAAGAGATAAATTAAGAAAAGTACTAGATGGCGTTGAAACTATGCAAAAAATGCCGGGTGCTATTTTTATTATTGATATTAAAAAAGAATCAATAGCAGTTCAAGAAGCACTTCGTTTGAATATTCCAATATTTGCAATTGTTGATACAAATTGCGACCCTGATAGTGTGGATTTCTTAATTCCTTCGAATGATGATGCTGTAAGTGCTATCGAGCTAATAACCAAACAAATGGCTGATGCTATTTTGGAAGGTCAAATTAAAGCAAAAGAATTAAAAGCTCATGAAGTTGCTGAGAAAGAAAGAACAAAAAAAGAAAAAGTAGAATCAGACGATAGAAATAAAGATAAAAAAGGTAGAGTAAGACGTGTTAGATTAGATGGCAAGCCTAGTGGTATGAAGACAGATGATAAAGAAGTTAAAGCTCCTGCTAAAATTGAAGAAAAAGAAGAAGTAAAACATGAAGTGAAAAATGAAGAGCCAAAAGCAGAGAGCAAATCAGAAGAAAATTCTGATAAAGCGTAATATTGAAAAGATAAAAAAATAAGGAAGATAATAATGGCAATATCTGCTGCTCAAGTAAAAGATCTGAGAGAAAAAACCGGTGCCGGAATGATGGATTGTAAGAAAGCACTTACAGAAGCTGATGGTGATTTTGAAAAAGCTATTGAAATTTTGAGAAAGAAAGGCGCTTCTGTTGCGGCTAAAAGAGCCGAAAGAAGTGCAAACGAAGGTGTTGTAATTGCTAATTCTTTTAATGATGGTAAATCAGGTGCAATAGTTGAAGTAAATTGTGAAACAGACTTTGTTGCAAAAAGTGATGATTTTATTGAATTCTCTAATATGATTTACGATACAGTTGTTTCTCAAAAACCTGAATCTGTTGAAGCACTTCTTGAATTGTCTAATAATGGTAAAAAAATTGCAGACAGCTTAAATGATGTTGTTGGAAAAATTGGTGAAAAAATTGAAGTATCTAGATTTGCTGTCGAACAAACAGATAATGGAGTTGTCTCTGGCTATATACACCATGGTTCAAAATTAGGGGTTTTAGTAGTTGCAGTAAATGTTAATGAAGATTCAAAAGATAGTCTTAATGAACTTTTAAAAGATATTGCAATGCAGGCAGCTGCTATGAAACCAAACTTCCTATATAGAGAAGAAGTTAAGCAAGATACTCTTGATAAAGAAATTGAAATCTATAAAGAAATTGCCAGAAAAGAAGGTAAACCTGAACAGATTTTAGATAAAATTGCTCAGGGTAAACTAAATAAATTTTATGAAGAAAATTGTTTATTCGAACAGGTTTATGTAAAAGATAATAGTAAGAAAGTTGGCGATTTAATAAAAGAATTCAACACAAAACATGGTTCTGAAGTTAAATTAAAATTATTTCACAGGTTCCATCTTAGTGATGAAAATAAAAAATAATTTCTCAAAAAGGTCTTATCTTAGTAAGGCCTTTTTTTTTATGTTGAGGAGAATATGGAAAAAGAACTAAAGTATAAAAGAATTTTATTAAAGCTTAGCGGTGAATCGCTAATGGGTAAATTAGGGCACGGAATAGATCCTAGTGTATTAGATTTTTTTGCCGAAGAAGTAAAAAAACCTTTATCACTCGGTGTTCAAGTTGGAATTGTTATTGGTGGCGGAAATATTTATAGAGGATTAAATGCAAGCGAACAAGGTATTGACAGAGTTACAGGTGATCAAATGGGAATGCTTGCAACCATGATTAACTCATTGGCTTTGCAAAATACTTTAGAAAATCATGGTCTCTATACACGCTTGATGAGTGCAATTCACATGGAAGAAATTGCAGAGCCTTACATAAGACGCAGAGCTATAAGACATTTAGAAAAAGGTAGAATTGTTATATTTGGTGCTGGAACCGGTCATCCATATTTTAGTACTGATACTGCTGCTTCTTTAAGAGCAGTTGAAATTGAAGCAGATGTAATTCTAAAAGGAACAAGAGTTGACGGTGTTTTTGATTCTGATCCTGAAAAAAATCCTGATGCAGTTCAGTTTGATGAAATTTCTTATTTAGATGTAATGAAGAAAAATTTGCGTGTAATGGATTTAACGGCTATAAGTCTGTGCCAAGAAAATAATCTTCCTATTATAGTTTTTAATATGGATAAAAAAGATAATTTACTAAAGTTGGTTAAAGGCGAAGCAGTTGGTACAACTGTTAGCCACCTTGAATTATTAAATCAAAAATCCTAATTCAAAAAATCTGAGGTTAACATGAATGACCATGTGAAAGATGCAAGAAATCGAATGGATAAATCGATTGAAGCTTTCAGAGATGAGATCTCAAAAATAAGAACGGGAAAAGCAACTACAGCTTTATTGGATGGAATTAAAGTAGATTATTACGGAACTTTAAGCCCATTGAAACAAGTTGGTAATGTCTCTGTTCTAGATGCTCATACATTATCAATAACTCCATGGGATAAGTCCTTAGTAAGTGCAATTGATAGAGCCATCCTTGAAGCTAATTTAGGTTTTAATCCTCAAAGTGATGGCACAAATATTAAAATTCCAATTCCACCTTTGACTGAGGAAAGAAGAAAAGAATTAGTAAAATTGGTTAAAAAATTTGGCGAAGATTTTAAGATTGCAGTTAGAAATGTTAGAAGAGATGCAAATAATCATTTAAAGCAATCTGAAAAAGATAAAGAAATTTCTGAAGATGAATTGAAAAGATTTGAAGATGAAACTCAAAAATTAACAGATGAGCACATTAAAAAAATTGATGATATCATAGCGCATAAAGAAATAGAAATTATGGAAGTCTAATTTCAAAAAAAAGCCGTCTTAAAATGACGGCTTTTTTTATTTTAAATAATTTTATAATTTAGTAAGACAATTAAGTCTTATAAAGGTGATTAAATGAGTGTAACAAAAGAAGAAGCTTTAGAATATCACAAAAAGGGAAGACCGGGTAAAATTGAAGTAAAACCAACCAAACCATGTTTTACCAGTAGAGACCTTTCACTTGCCTACACACCTGGTGTAGCCGATCCATGCAGAGAAATTGAGAAAAATGATGATGATGTTTTCCTTTATACCGCAAAAGGTAATTTAGTTGCCGTAGTTTCAAATGGCACAGCTGTATTGGGTTTAGGCGATATTGGTGCTCATGCTGGTAAACCGGTAATGGAAGGCAAAGGAGTTTTATTTAAAAGATTTGCAGATATCGACGTGTTTGATATCGAACTTAAAACAAAAGATCCCAAAGAATTAATTAGAGCTGTTGAATTACTTGAGCCTACTTTTGGCGGTATTAACTTAGAAGATATTAAAGCGCCGGAATGCTTTGAAATTGAAGAAGCTTTAAAAGAATCGCTAAATATTCCGGTATTTCATGACGATCAACATGGAACTGCAATTATTTCATGCGCTGCTTTAATAAATGCTGCAGAAATTATAGGTAAAAAGTTAGAGAATATGCGATTAATTGTTGTTGGAGCCGGAGCTGCCGGAATTGCATGTTCAAAATTGTATTTAAAAGCAGGTGTAAAAATTGAAAATATTTTCATGTTTGATACTAAGGGACTTATTCATAAAGAAAGAACTGATCTCAATAAGTATAAAGCTGAGTTTGCAAATGAAAATATTTATTCTTCTCTAGAAGAAGCTATGACTGGTGCTGATGTTTTTGTGGGGCTTTCAAAAAAAGATTTAGTTTCTAAAGAAATGGTAGCTTCAATGGCTGAAAGCCCTATCATTTTTGCTATGGCTAATCCGGATCCTGAAATATCCTATGAAGATGCTATTTCAGTTCGTACAGATTTAATTATGGCAACAGGTAGAAGCGATTATCCAAATCAAGTAAATAATGTTTTAGGATTTCCTTTTATTTTTAGAGGAGCTCTCGATGTAAGAGCAAAAGCCATAAATGAAGAAATGAAAATGGCTGCAGTTTTAGCATTAGCAAAACTTGCTAAAGAAAAGGTTACTGAAGTTGTAGTAAGTGCTTATGGTGGAAAAGAATTTTCTTTTGGTAGAGAATATATAATTCCAAAGCCATTTGATCCTAGAGTATTATGGAAAGTGGCTCCGGCAGTTGCTAGGGCAGCAATAGAGTCAGGTGTTGCAAGAAATCCAATTACAGATTGGCATGCATACGAAGAAGAGTTGAAGGAAAGATTAGGTTTTTCAAAGGAAATATTGCGGGTAATAATTAGCAAAGCTCAAAAATCTCCAAAGAAAATTGTTTACCCTGAAGGCGAAGAAGAAAAAATTATAAGAGCTGCAAATGTGGTTTTTAAAGATAATATTGGTAAGCCTGTTCTTCTTGGCAATAAAGAGATAATTGAAAATATTATAAATGAACTGGAATATGATATTTCTAACTTCGAAATAATCGATCCCAAAACAGATAATGTTGCTGAAAAATATGTAAAAGAATTTTATGAGAGCAGACAGAGAAAGGGATTAACAGAGAGAAGCGCAAGAGATCTGATGAAGCGTAGAGTTTATTTTGGTGCTATGATGGTTAATTCTGGAGATGCAGACGCAATGATAAGTGGACTGACAACTCACTATCCTGAAACAATTAAACCGGCTCTTCAATGCATTGGTGTTAAGGATTCTTTGCACCCAAAGATTGTATCCGGACTTTACATTATTATAATTGACAGTAAAGTTTTATTCTTTGCCGATACAACGGTAAATGTTGATCCCAATCCGGAAGAGCTCGCTGCAATAGCTATTTCAGCTGCTGATACAGTGCGTGAATTTGAAATTGAGCCAAAAGTTGCAATGCTCTCTTTTAGCAATTTTGGAAGTTCAAAATATCCACAAGCTGCTAAAGTTAAAGAAGCTGCTGCAATTGTTATGAAAAAAAGACCGGATATTTTAATTGATGGTGAAATGCAAGCTGATACTGCACTTGTGCCAGAAATTCTAGAAAAAACATTTCCGTTTAACAGACTAAAAGGAAGTGCGAATGTACTGATTTTTCCTGATCTGAATTCTGGAAATATTGCTTATAAATTGCTTGCAAGATTAACAGATGCAACTGTAATTGGTCCCGTTTTAATGGGAATGAAAAAACCGGTTCATGTTCTTCAAAGAGATTCAACAGTTGATGATATAATTAATATGTCTGCAATTGCGGCTGTTGATGCTGATTATAAAAAAGTTCACAATTAAATTTATTAAAACTGCCTCCGTAAAATGAGGCAGTTTCTTTTAATGTTATTTTAATTTCAAATCTATCTTATTCCTACTTTATTTATATTGCTAATTTTAAATTAACAAATAATACAAAGTGCTAAGAAATATAATTTATTTTAGCGGAAGCATAGTTATTTTTTTTATTGGAGTTATCCTCTATGGGATTATATTAAACATTCGTGAAGACACTCTGGCAGAGGCTATGAGTGATAAAGGAATAAAAGATATTTCCAATGTTTCTTTGGTTATTGATAAAAGTTCATACCGCATTGAATTGTATTCTGATACAACTTTGATAAAGAAGTACAAAGCAGTTTTTGGCAAGAACCAAGGTAATTTTAAAAGATCAAAAAATGAAAAAGTTACTCCAATCGGAAAGTTTAAAATTTGCGATATTGATACTAGTTTTATTTATCATAAATTTTTAAAAATAAATTTTCCAAATGAGCAAATTGCTGCCGAAGCTATGAAATACGGATTTCTAAATAAGAATGAGCATGAATTAATTATGAGTACCTTGCATGACGGCAATTGTCCGTCAAGTGACACAAGGCTTGGAGGCGATATAGGAATTATTGGAATTGGAGAATATGATTTCATTTTTAGAAATCTTCCATTTGCTTTTAATTGGACAAATGGAAGTATAGCCATAAGTAATGAAAGTATTGATGAACTTTTTTCAATTGTAAAGCTGGGAACTCCTGTTGAGATTAGAAATTAATAAAACAGCAACAAATATATTCCTTTTAACTGTCTTGCTATTTTTTATTCCTATAAAAAATACAGCTCAAGAAAGTTATGAGTTTGAATTAGATGAAATAATGTTCAGAGGGAATGAAAATATTTCATCAACACTTTTAGAAGAAACAATAATTTCAAAAACAAGTCCGGGATGGTTTCTTCAATTTGTAAATTCCTTTACCAGCTTTGGTGAATCTGCAATTTACTTTGATAAAACTTTAATCCCGTTAGATATTGAGGCTATCAAAGAAAACTATTGGTCGAATGGATTTTTTGAAGTAAAAATATCAAATCAAATTAAGCTTGACTCTTCCTCAAACTCAGCCTCCTTAATTTATATTATTAATGAAAATGAGCCCTTTAAATATAATTCCCTAACTGTTAGTGGTGCCGATGAAATTAATGAATATGTAAGCGATGATTTTTGGGAATTTTTTGAAATAGATACATCTGCTATTTATTCGCAAAATGAAATTGAGTATCTTCAAAATTCAACTCTCAATTTCCTTAAAAATAACGGTTACATGCTTTCTGAAATAAATAATTCTGAAGTGAAAATTGACACTATTTTAAATAAAGTAGATATTACTTTGGATTACATTTTACGTACAAAATATTTTATAAAAGAAGTTAGAGTAAATAAGAAAGGAGTTGGCAAAGATTTAGTTGACGAAGATTTAATTAAGGAAATAGTTGGAATTAATCCCGATGATAATTATAGAATTGATAATTTACGCGCTGCACAAGTAAGATTATATAGAACAAATATTTTTTCTAGTGCTCTTGTTTCTGGGATTGTTGCAGATACTTCCGGAAAATATGTCCCAATTTTAGTTAGTACTGATATTGGGCGTCTTCATGAAATTTCACCTGATATATTTTTCAATAATGAAGACAACTCTTTTAATACAGGATTTGGGCTAAGTTTCTCTAAAAAAAATTTTATGGGTGGTGCTAGAAAGTTTACAATCAGTGGGTCTGTTGCAGCTAGAGATATTACAAGTTTTGTAACAAATTTTTCATTATCTGACACAAACTTTTTTGGTTATGCTGATGCTCGTATCAAACTAGAGCAACCATTTTTATTTGGCAAGACTATTAATACCGAACTTGAATCTTATATCACTTTGCAAAAAAGAAGAAACGAATGGAGCGCAACTTTAACAGGCGGTAATCTAAGTTTTAATTTAGAAATGCCAAAATATACTTTTTTTAATGGTTTTAAAGTATTTCTAAGCATTGAAAGAGAATTGTTTTATTTTTTTGATGATTATATCCATAGCGGTATCGAATCTTATTTTAGAAATAATTTACCAAATGTAGCTGATTCGATAATAAATTCCTTAACAGATTCTACAACAGCTCTTTTAATTCAGAATGGAGCAAATGAATCTAAATCTACAAACACAATTTTAGGACTTGAGCTTTCAAGCAACAAAACTAATGATTATTTATTTCCAACAAGGGGCATATCTCTCGGACTTCGTTTTGAAGATGGAAATGGTTTAAGAAGTCTGTATGGTTTAATTTCTGGAATTAAGCCGCTTTACTACAAAATTGTATCAACAGCAGCTTATTATTTCCCCTTATCAGATTCAAAGAATATTGCTTACGGAACTAAATTTCGTTTAGGATATATTCATGCTTATCAAGGGGATAAATTAAATGTTCCTATTAACCAAAGATTTTATGCCGGAGGTAGTAACTCTATCAGAGGATGGGGCCAAGGTGAATTAGCTCCAAAGTTTAGTGGAATTCCGGATAATCTAAGTGCTCAAGATTTTGAGACAATATTTATTAGAAACCTTGCAGCGGGGGGATTCTTTTTAGTTGAAGGTTCTCTTGAAGCAAGATTTAGATTACTAGAATCCATTGGAGTAGCATTTTTCACAGATTATGGAAATGTTTGGGAAAATTATTCTAAAATTCAATTTGATCAATTTGCAATTGCTGCTGGGATTGGATTCCGATATTATTCTCAAATTGTTCCTTTCAGAATTGATTTTGCCGTAAAAGCTTATGATCCTGAGGACAGAAAAAGTTTTTTCAAGAAAAACTTTTGGGATGTTTTTCAATTTCATCTCGGAATTGGAGAAGCTTTTTAGATTACATTTCATTGGAATAAGAGTTCTTATTTAAGTAAATTTAATGTTACATTTTTTTGAGGAATTAATGATTTATAGCATGACAGGTTTTGGAAAAGCTTCGATTAATAATAATGGTTTTAATGTTGAAGTTGAGGTAAGAAGTTTAAACAGTAGATTTTTAGATGTATCCCTAAGATTACCGAAAAATCTTTATAATCAAGAATTTGAAGTGCGAGAAATAATTAAAAATAATGTTAAAAGAGGAAAAATATCTTTAAGCATTAGCATTAAAAAAGATGGAACAGAAGATGTACTTCCTCAACTTGATAAAGATGCAATTAAATCATTAGCAAAAACTTTAAAAGAAATAAAAAAAATCTCAAAAGTAAAAGAAGAAATTTCACTTCAACACATTCTTAGTTTCCAAAATTTATTATTTACTGATGACGGAAAAGAAGATTCTAATGAAATTGAATTTGTAAAAAAAGGAATTCTTGAGGCGCTTAAAGATCTAGCTGTAATGCGGCAGAAAGAAGGAAATGCTTTAGCTATTGACCTCAAAGAAAGAATAAATATTATAAATAGTTGTGTAAAAGAAATTGAAGAAAACGCTAAATCAACAGTTGAAGCATATTTTGCAAAAATTAAAGAAAGAGCTTCAATGTTAGTGAGAGATTTAACCGAAAACCAAGACAGATTAAATCAAGAATTAGCTTTATTGGCTGAAAGATCGGATGTTACTGAAGAATGTGTAAGATTAAGAAGCCACATAGATATGTTTCTAGAAACATTAGAAAACTCTGATGAAGCCGGAAGAAAATTAAATTTTATTACACAAGAAATGAACAGAGAAGCAAATACAATAAACAGCAAATCTGTTTCAACAGAAATTTCTCATTATGGAATTCAGATAAAAGAAGAGTTAGAAAAGATAAGAGAACAAATCCAGAATATTGAATAGTGATAGATAAAAAAGGAAAATTATTAGTTTTTTCTGCTCCAAGTGGTTCTGGGAAAACAACAATTGTTAAGACAATTCTTAAAAAATATAAAGAATTGGATTTTTCTGTTTCTGCAACAACAAGACAGAAAAGAGAAAACGAAATTAATGGTTCCGATTATTTTTTTATAACTGAATCAGAATTTAAAAGTAAAATTGAAGGTAACGAATTTATTGAATGGGAAAGTTTTTACGATTATTATTATGGCACTCTAAAAAGCTTTGTAGATGATGAAATTTCTCTTGGAAAATCAGTTGTTCTGGAAGTTGATGTAAAAGGGGCTGTAAATATCAAGAAAAATTATCCATCTGCAGTTTTAATTTTTATAATGCCGCCAAGTTTTGAAGAATTAAAAAACAGATTAATAAATAGAAGTACAGAAACAGAATCAGATTTAAGAAAGAGAATTGAGCGCGCTCAATATGAATTTACTTATAAAGATAAATTTGATTATGTTGTTATAAATGATAAACTGGAAGATGCTGTAAGTAAAGTTTGCGAAATAATAGAAAAAGAAATAAATAAAGGGGAATAAAATGGAAATTACGCCGGTAGATCTTAAGAAGATCGATGAAAGAGGATCAAATATTTATGAAGCTGTAATTGTCTCTGCTGTTAAAGCTAGAGCAATAAATGATCAAAACAGATTAGAATACAATGAAAGATTGAGCGCAATGGCACCGGGTATTGAAGATGATTTTGAAGATCAAGCTAACCCGGATCAATTAAAAATATCTTTGGAATTTGAACAAAGACCAAAGCCGCATCTTCAAGGATTAAAGCTTTTTATAAATGATGAGATCAGATTCAAATACAAAGATGAAAATGAAAAATGATTCGGTCAGTTTTTTACGGCAAGAAAATTATTGTTGGTATAACCGGAGGAATTGCCGCTTATAAAGCATGTTTTTTAATCCGAGACTTAGTTTCTAACGGAGCAGAAGTTAAAGTTGTTGCAACTACTTCTGCTCTTCATTTGGTAACACCGCTTACTCTTTCCACACTTTCACAAAATGATGTTATTGTTAATACATTCCCGGACCAGTCCGGAAGTTCATACTCAAATACTTGGCACATTGATTTAGCAACTTGGGCAGATTTAATGATCATTGCCCCTGCAACAATAAATACAATTGCAAAAATTGTGAATGGTTTTGCGGATAACGCACTTACAACTCTGGTTTCTGCTTTAAGATGCCCATTGGTAATTGCTCCCGCAGCTGATATGGATATGTACCAAAATCCAATAACGCAAAAAAATATTTCTATGCTTTCTCAATATGGATATTTTGTTGTTGAAGCTGAAGAAGGTTTTTTGGCAAGCGGACTTTCGGGTAATGGGAGATTAGCTGAAATTTCAAAAATTCTTTCCGCTTCCGAACTTGTTCTAAATGGTTACAAAAAAGATTTAGTTGGTAAAAAAATATTAGTAACAGCTGGACCAACTTACGAGGATGTTGATCTGGTAAGATTTCTAGGAAATCGTTCTTCCGGAAAAATGGGATTTGAAATTGCAAAATCTGCATTTCTTAGAGGCGCAAAGGTTACCTTGATCAGCGGTCCGTCTGCTGAAAATATTTATCCGGAAATTAAAAAAGTAAATGTCCGATCCGCAGAAGAAATGTTAAATTCAGTTGAAACTGAATTAGCAGAAAATGACATTTTGATTATGTCTGCTGCCGTTGCGGATTTTTCTCCAAAAGTAAAAAGAAATATCAAAATAAAAAAAGAAGACAATATTGAAGTAATTGAATTAAAAAAGACTACTGACATTTTATCTTCAATAAAAAAAGAGAATAAATTTATTGTAGGATTTGCGCTGGAAACTGATAACGAAATTGAAAATGCAAAATTAAAAATGACAAAGAAAAATTTGGATATGATTGTTTTGAATTCTCTAAAAGATGAAGGTTCTGGTTTTGAGCACAATACAAATAAAATATCTATTATAAATAAAAATCTAGAAAAAATTGATTTTCTGCTTCAAACAAAGTTTGAGGCGGCAAATCAAATTCTTAATCAAATAAATAAAAATCTTTAATTTGAACTCAGAATTTAAAAAACAAATAATAGAAGCACTAAAAGATCAGCAAATGATCTTTGGGGATTTTATATTGGATGATATTAAAATCCCAAATCGCAGAACAGAAATTGTTGATTTTTTAAATGAAGATTCTATAACTAAAACGGAAATTCCACAAACAAATAATTTATTTATGGAAAACTTTCAAAAATCAGAAACACTTGACGAACTTTACGATTTAATTCACACTTGTAAAAAATGTGCTTTGGGAGAAACAAGAAATAAATTTGTATTTGGAAGTGGAAATCAAAATGCTGATGTTTTGCTTATAGGAGAAGCTCCCGGCGATAATGAGGATAAAGAAGGATTGCCTTTTGTTGGCAGAGCCGGCAAGCTTTTAACGGATATCTTAAAAGCAATTAATTTTTCTCGTGATGAAGTTTATATTGCAAATGTTTTAAAATGCAGACCACCAAATAATAGAAACCCGCTTCCGCAAGAAGAAGAACAGTGTCTGCCTCATTTATATAAGCAGATTGAGTTAATTAATCCAAAATTGATATTGTGTTTAGGCAAAGTTTCAGCAAATTCTTTGTTGAAAAACAAACTTGCACTCACTCAAATGCGTGGTGAAGTTTATCAGATTAACAATGTAAAAACAATGGTTACATATCATCCGGCGGCACTTTTAAGAAATCCAAATTGGAAAAAAGGTTGTTGGGAAGATGTTCAAAAGTTCAGAAAATTATATGACGAAATTAAATAATGAGTGAAAGAGATTTAAAAGAAAATATAACAAGTCTTGAAAATGCTTTAAGAAAACCACCATCTTCACCGGAAGTTGAGTTCAAAGTTTTAGGCTCAATGCTGCTTGATCAGAATGCAGTTTCTAAAGTAATTGAAGTGCTAAAACCTGAACACTTTTATGATAAAAAACATAAAATTGTTTATGAAGCAATGATGAGTCTTTACGAAGCCAGTGAACCAATTGATTCAGTTTCTATCTTTGAAGAGTTAAGAAAAGAGAACAAACTTGATGAAATTGGCGGTGTGACTTTTATTACTAGACTTGCCAGTGATATTACTTCTGCAGCCAATGTTGATTATCATTCAAGGTTGATACTTGAAAAATGGATTTTGCGACAATTAATTACTACTTCCATAGAAATTGCAGATTCTGCTTACAATGCAACTGAAGATGTTTTTGATATTCTAGATGCCGCTGAATCGAAGATATTTCAAATATCACAAGAAGGTACCAAGGAATCAATTAAACCGCTTGATAGAGCTATTAGAGAGGCTGTTGAGTTAATTGAAGCGATACATTCAAAGAAGAAAACTAATGTTTCGGTAAAAACTGAATTTATTGATTTAGATGAAATGTTAGGCGGGTTTCAAAAATCGGATTTAATTATTATTGCGGCTCGTCCTTCAATGGGTAAAACAGCATTTGCTTTATCCGCTTGCAGAAATTCTGCAATTGAAAATAATACACCAATTGCAATTTTTAGTCTTGAAATGTCTGCGCTACAATTGGCAACAAGATTAATCTCAGCCGAAGCAAAAATTGATGCTCATAAACTTAGAACGGGAAAATTTAGAGCTGAAGAAGGTGCAAAGATTAGCAGAACTGTTCATAAATTAAGTTCTGCGCCAATCTACATTGACGATACGCCAGGATTAACAATTTTAGAATTGCGCGCAAAAGCAAGACGATTGAAATCTGAAAAAGGTATTGAAATGATTGTGATCGATTACATGCAGTTGATGAGTTCGCATGTAAGAATGGATAGCAGAGAACGAGAAATTTCTACAATTTCCAGATCATTAAAAAGTTTAGCAAAAGAATTAAACATTCCGGTTATTGCGCTTGCACAGCTTAATCGTTCTGTTGAAGCAACCGGTGATAAAAGACCTATGCTTTCACACTTGAGAGAATCCGGTTCAATTGAACAGGATGCTGATGTTGTATTGTTTTTATACAGACCCGAAGTCTATGGAATTACTCAATTTAGAGATGGAAATTCGACTGAAGGAGTTGCTGAAGTTATTATTTCAAAACAAAGAAACGGTCCTGTTGGAGATGTAAAATTAAAATTTATTAAAGAATATGCTCGATTTGAAAATTTAGATCATGGATTTAGAGAAATTCCGGAAAGTACAACAAGACAAATAGAAGAAGGAGATCATCCATTTTGAAAAAATTATTTATTAGTCTCGTAATATTATTCTCAATTAATTTATTTGCTCAGCCGGTTTATACACAAAAGGATGTTGAAGTTTGTTCACAAAAATTTGAATTAGCTATTAACAAATCTCTTGCAGAAAAACCTATGAATGAAATAATTGTAGAATTAGGAAAAAGTTTTTTGGGAACTGATTATGTAGCTCACACTTTAGAAGTTGGTGATAAAGAAGAACTTATAATTAATTTAACAGGATTAGATTGTTATACTTTTGTTGAATCTGTTATTGCCCTTGCCAGGTCTATTAAATCAGGCGATACAACTTTTGAGAATTATACAAAGGAAATTGAATCTTTAAGATACAGAAATGGTGTTATGGGAGATTATCCTGATAGACTTCATTATGCATCTGATTGGCTTTATGATGTTGCAAGTAGAAATTATATCAAAGATATTACAAAAGAAATTGGCGGAATTGAACTTGATATTGAAGTAAATTTTATGAGTACTCATCCCGAAAGTTATAAATTCTTAAAAGAAAATGAAGAATTTGTTAAAGCAATTGCTGAAACTGAAAAAAATATTAGCGCAAGAAAATATTTTTATATTCCTCAAGATGAAATTGAAAATGTAGAAAGCAAAATTAAAGAAGGCGACCTTTTACTTTTTACAACAGATATTAAGGGATTAGACATTGCGCATAATGGAATTGCTGTAAAAATGGATGACGGCAGACTTCATGTAATGCACGCACCGCAAGTTGGCGCAAAAGTTCAAATAAGCGAAAAGACTTTACCGGATTATGTTAAAGCAGTAAAAAAACAAACCGGTCTGATGGTTGCAAGAGTTATAGAACCTTAAAACTATTATTATGTTAAGAGATTTACTTATTCATATTTCCCAACAAAAATCTGAACCAGGTAAATCTCTAAATATTTTATTAGAAACTCCCTTCTATAGGATTTATTCAGATCAAAAATCAAATCAAATTATTTCAGAAAATTTTGAATGGATAAGCGGTTTCCCAAACTTTTTAGGAAATGCTTCTAGTGGGCATTTTGTGAAATTCAAATTTCATCCCGATAAACTTTTAATTGACTTGGATCCACTAGGGTTGCGTGATTCTTTTTTATTTAAAGGAAAGAATGAAATTATTATTTCAACACGTATTGACTGGCTAAGAAATTTTATAAATTTTGAATTTGATTTTACAAATTTCGGAAGCAAATGGTTATTTACACATCAATTCAATACAAATGCCATAATTAAAAATATTGAAAGGTTGATTTCTTCGTCATATGAAATCAATTTTGCCACTTTAACAGTTACCAAAAAACCAAAAGAAGTAAACTTTTCTAAAAGAAAATATTCTAAGAATAATTTTATTGAGTTGCTGACTGAACAATTAGAAGGAATTAATAATAAGATTGCTCTCAGTTTATCTGGTGGTTTGGATTCTAGAGTAATGTTATCAATTCTTTTATCGACAAAAAATATTTTTGAAACTCATTCATTTGGCACTTTAAAAAGTCCGGATGTTGAAATAGCAGCAGAGATAGCAAATGAATTTAATTTAGAACACTACTTCTTTGAAGATAAATTCAACAATGTTGATTTATTAGCTAATCTTCAAAAGTTTGTTGTAACAGATCAAATTACAAATCCAATTTCAACTGCTATTCATTTGGATAATTATAAAAAATTAAGCGAGAAAGACATAACCATTATTGACGGTGGTTTTGGTGAAATATGGCGTGCAGAATATTTTAAAAAATTTCATTTTCTACCAAAATCAACTTTGATTGATTTTAATCCTCAAAAATTGTTTAATGAATTTCGATTAAATAGAGCAGATATTTTTATTGAAGAAATAAATCAAGAAATGATAGATGGTTGTTATAATGATTTATCAAATATAAAAAACACTTTGCCTTCGGTTATAGAAATTGGAACACAGAACTGGTTAGACTTGCTTGCAATAAAAACTAGGCTTCCCAATTTTTTTGGATATGAGCAAAAAAGATTAGATCAATCCTTGATTTCTTTCATGCCTTTTGTTCAAATACCTTTGTTGGAATTTCTATTTGGAATGCCGTTAGAACTGAGAAAGAATGGCAAGCTATTCAGAGAAATTATTACAATGGAAAATAAATTAGAGAAATTTAAGCTTGCTAGAAAAGACTACAAAATTCCTTATAAATTTTCTTCATTACAAACAGCGTTCTTGTTAAAATTCTTCAACAAATTCAGAAAAGTAAACAGTAAAAATATTTCACAAGAATTGTTCGAAGAAAAAGATTTGATTTTGGATTTTTTACGATTAGATGAAATGAGGCAAATTGGCTTTTATGATAGTAAAAAAATAACAATTCTTATAAATCAGTTTTATGGAAACGATGAAAGTTCGTATTCCAAAATTGACTGGTTATTATCTTTTGAAATTTTCAGAAGGCAAAACAATATCAATTCTTAATCAGGCTTTTCAGCACTTTCAAATTTTCTAAATCTTCCAATTGTTCTTTCCCTTTTGGAGTTTCAAGAATTTTGGGTATATGTTCCAATCGCTTGTCATTCATTATATTTCTAAAACCTTCCAGACCGATAAAGCCCTGACCAATGTGCTCATGTCTATCAACTTTACTTCCTAATTCTTTTTTACTGTCATTCATATGAAAACATTGTAAATATTCTAGACCAATAATTTCATCAAAGTCTGAAATTACTTTTTCATAAGTTTCTTTATTACTAATATCGTAACCGGCAGCAAAAATATGTGCTGTATCTATACAGACACTAATTCTATTTTTGTCTTCAACTTTATCAATAATATTTTTTATTTGCTCAAAAGTATAACCCAAATTTGTTCCTTGTCCCGCAGTAAGTTCAAGCATACTTTTAACCTTAAAATCCGGAGTTTGTTCATGAGCAATGTTAATAGACTCGGCAATTAAATTAATACCAATTTCTTCACCTTGTCCGGTATGCGCACCGGGATGAAAATTTAAATGAGGAATTTCCAATTGCTCACATCTTTCTAATTCATGAATAAATGCATTTCTTGATTTTTCCAACAAATCATCTTTTGCGGCGCATAGATTTATTAAATATGAATCATGCACAACTACAAAGGCAATCCCGGATTTTTGAAGCTTTTCTTTGAAAGAATTAATTTCTTTATCATCAAGCGGCTTGGCATTCCATTGGTTATTATTTTTGGAAAAAATCTGCATTGCAGTAAATCCGAGTTTATCAGCAAGATCAACGCTTTTATTTACTCCACCGGAAATTGAAGTATGCGCTCCAAGTAACTGATTCATATTGTTTTCTTTCGTAATATTTTAGAAATCATATAATTTTTTTATATGACAGATGCATTTTATTGGGTAATAATTCAACTTAACTATTGTAATCGATTAAGAATATTTTAAAATCGAAAAGCAATTTTGGATAAAAGTCTTGAAGAAATAAAAATTTTTGAACTAAAGATTTTCTAATTTTGATTTAATATTTGCAGCAAGTTCTTCTTTTGTGATCCCTTCAATTTTATATTTACCATGTTTAATAATAATTGTAGGATCATCACCTTCGCCGGTCATAAACTTGAATAAATTATAACCTAGTCTGTTTCTGTCATTCATAATTGGTAAAAATTCACTTAGGCTGTTAGCAATATTATAAACTTTTTTCTCTAAAGAATCTTCAGGAAAAGGTTTTGTAGCAGGAGGTGGTAATGTTGACATTTTATCTCTCATTTTGATTTTTCGAAAGATAATTAAGTCAGCATTTAACCACAATTAAAATTGGATGATTAAGTGCTTATAACTATTTTTCAAGTCAAAATTTTTGGGATATTTTGGACGTATTTAAAGCAAAAAATATTTTAATAATCAGACTAAGTTCTCTTGGTGATGTACTTTTAACAACGCCAATCGTTCGGTCAATAAAAAAGTTAAATCCCGGTACTTCAATTGATTTTATTGTTCAAAAAGAATTTTTGGAAGTTTATCAAAATAATCCGCACCTAAGAAATTGTTTCTCATACAATAAACAAAAAAGGCAGTTAACTGAATCAATTTTTTTTTCGATTAAAAATTATGATCTAATAATTGATTTGCAGAATAACAGAAGATCAAAAGAAATCATTAGTGATTTTAATGGAGTTGTGAATAGGTTTAGAAAAAGTTCATTAAAAAAAATTCTTTTAGTAAAAACAAAGATAAATTTGATGAAAAATCTTCCGCCAATTCCTGATAGATATGCAGAATGCGCTTTTGGGCTTGAGTTAGATGAATATGGATTGGAAATATTTGACAAAAATAAAAATCTATATAAACAGAAATCACAAAAAAATATTATTGGAATTTGCCCCGGTTCAAAGCATTATACAAAAATGTGGAATGCAGATTATTTTACTGAACTTGCTAATAATTTATTATCAATCGGATATGAAGTTGCTATAATTGGTGGTTCTTCAGATAAAACTATAACTGATAAAATACTAAACTCAAACAGATATTTTTTGGACTTTACAACAAAAAATAATCTTCTTGAAACTGCGGATAATTTATCAAAATGTAAATTAGTAGTCTGTAACGATTCCGGTTTAATGCATTTAGCAAGTGCTGTTCAGATTCCGTTAATTGCGATATTCGGCTCTACAGTAAGAGAATTTGGGTTTACTCCTTATAAATGTACTAATTTAGTTTTGGAAAATAATTTATTAAATTGCAGACCATGCAGTCATATTGGTAAATCCAGATGTCCTAAAAAGCATTTTAAATGTATGCTTGAAATTAAACCAGAATTTGTTCTAAATAAAATCGAAGAGATGTTACGTGACTAAGATATGGTTTTTAATATATAATTTTATTGCACTTCCGCTATTCTATTTATTGTTAATGTTCTTGGGAATATTCAATAAAAAAATACATGAAGGAATTAGAGATCGAAAAAAGCTTTTTGAAAATCTTATAATCAATCTGGCAGGGATGGACAGAAAAAAGAAAATGATTTGGTTTCATTCCTCATCAATGGGCGAGTTTGAGCAGGCAAAACCAATTATTCAAGAAATTAAAAAGAGAAAAAATGTTATGATAATTGTGACATTTTTTTCTCCTTCCGGATATCGAAATTCCCAAAAATATCCGCATGCAGATATTATTTCATACATCCCTTTTGATACACCAAATTATGCAAGTCGCTTTTTAAGATTAGTAAGACCGTCTGTGGCAGTTTTTATGCGTTATGATATTTGGCCTAATTTTGTATGGCAGTTAAAGAGATTAAAAATACCTGCGTTTATTGTTGATGCAACTATGCGCCAAAGTTCAAAAAGAAAACTCCCCGGTATTATAGGGTTTCATAAAAAAATGTATTCTAGCATTACTAAAATATTAACGGTTTCTGAAAGTGATTTAAGCAGCTTTAAGGATTTCGAAATAAATAATGAACAACTTCTTTCAGTCGGTGATACCAGATTTGACAGGGTCTATCAAAAAAGCATTCAGGCAAAAGGAAAAAAATTATTTAAAGATAATTTCTTTGAAGGGAAAAAAGTATTTGTGATGGGCTCGTCATGGGAAGCTGATGAAGATGTTGTGCTTCCCGCATTTTTGAAATTACAAAAATATGATAAAGATGTAGTTTTAATTTTAGTCCCGCATGAACCAACAATTATTCATATAGAAAAAATTGAGAATGAACTTTACGGGAAAGCTAAATCAATTCGATTTTCATTCCTTAATAATTATTCTGATGAAAGAATTATAATTATTGATTCGATCGGTATTTTACTAACATTATATTATTACGCAGACGCAGCTTATGTCGGGGGAAGTTTCAAGCAAGGAATTCATAATGTTTTAGAACCTGCCGTTTATGGTTTGCCGGTTTTGTTTGGACCTAAAATTGAAAATAGTCAAGAAGCTAAAAAGCTTGTAGAATTAGGTTCGGGAAAGATTATCAGAAATAAAAAGGAAGCATACAGAATTCTTAGAACTATTTTTAATAATGATACAGAGCGAGAAAGACTAGGCAATATTTCCAAAGAATATGTTTATTCAAATATAGGAGCTACTGAAAAAATTATTAATGAAATTGAGCATTATATCTAACTTAAGTAATGCTGATTATGGATGATAAATTATTCCAGAAAATTTATTGTGCTAATTAATAAAATCAGAACAATTCAAAAATGTTATTAAAAAGTATTGATTCCAGTTGTGGTTAAAAAATCTCTTCATTTGAAAAATTCTAATTCATTAGTAGTTCTGATATGAATAAACAATCGTTGGTTTACACTTTACTTTTTTTTAATTTTCGAAAAAGAATTTAGGACAAGAAAATCATTTTTAGGAGTTTTAATGAAAACCGAAAATCAATTAATGAATGAACTCAGAGAGCTTGGAATAAAAAATATCAACTCCGTTCATTACAATTGTAGTTCAGCAGCTTTAGTAGAAGGCGCAATTAGAAGAGGTGAAGGCAGCCTTTCGCACTTAGGTCCTTTGGTTGTTAGAACCGGACAGCATACCGGAAGAAGCCCTAATGATAAGTTTATTGTTAGAGAACCAAGCAGTGAAAAAAATATTTGGTGGGGAAAAGTAAATCGTGAAATTGCCCCGGAAAAGTATGAAAGAATTTATGCCAAAATGATGGCATATATCCAGAACAAAGAGATTTGTGTGCAAGATATGTACGCCGGCCATGATGAAGATTTCCGTTTACCAATTAGAATTATTACCGAAACTTCTTGGCATAGTTTGTTCGCTAGAAATCTATTTGTTCAGATTGAAGATCCGGAAGAATTAAAAAATCATAAATCCGAATTTACAGTTATACAAATGCCCGGTTTTCATGCTGATCCTGAGACAGACGGAACGAATTCTAATGTTTTTGTAATTATTAATTTTGGTGCAAAAATAGTTTTAATTGGCGGAACTAGTTATGCCGGTGAAATTAAAAAATCTATTTTTTCTGTTATGAATTATTTGCTACCACTAAAGAAAGTTATGTCTATGCATTGCTCTGCTAATGTTGGCAATAAAGAAGATGTAGCAATTTTCTTCGGTTTGTCCGGTACTGGCAAAACAACTTTATCAGCTGATCCAAATAGACAATTAATTGGTGATGATGAGCATGGATGGTCTGACGATGGGGTTTTCAACTTTGAAGGTGGTTGCTATGCCAAAGTAATAAATCTTTCTAAAGAAGCTGAACCTGACATTTATGAAACTACAAGAAAATTTGGTACTGTTTTAGAAAATGTAGCAATGGATGAAAAAACTAGAAGACTTGATTTAAATGATGCATCATTAACTGAAAATACCCGTGCTGCTTATCCAATAACACATATTCCTAATATCATTGAAGAAGGAAAAGCCGGTCATCCTCAAAATATTGTTATGCTTACTGCGGATGCCTTTGGTGTATTACCTCCAATTTCAAAATTAACTTCAGCACAAGCTATGTATCATTTTCTTTCCGGTTATACAGCAAAAGTTGCTGGTACTGAAAAAGGCGTAACAGAACCAAAAGCTACATTCAGCACTTGCTTTGGGGCTCCTTTTATGGCGCTTCATCCTTCGGTTTATGCAAATTTATTAGGCAAAAGAATTGAAGATCATAATGCTAAATGCTGGCTTGTAAATACCGGCTGGAGCGGCGGCGCATATGGAGTTGGTAAGAGAATGAAAATTCAATATACACGCGCTATGCTTAATGCAGCTTTAAATGGCGATTTAGATAATGTAGAAACTTTCGAAGATCCTTACTTTGGACTAAATATACCTAAAGAGGTTAGCGGTGTTCCTGCTGAAGTTCTAAATCCCAAAGAAACATGGGAAGACAAAGCTTTGTATGATGAAATGGCTAAGAAACTTGCCGGAATGTTTAAGACAAACTTCAAAGAATTTGAAGATCAAGTTACAGAAGAAATTAGAAACTCTGGGCCTAAAGCCTAATCTAATTTATAAATTTTCCTTAAATTTAATGCCGGACTATGTGCCGGCATTTTTTATTTTAAGCAAAATATTATTTTTAATCTTCCTATTTTATATATTCACATAATTATAAAGCGATAAAAATTATATGATAAATTCTCTTCAACTTTCTAATTTATTTGATTCACTTCCAATTGGGATAATTGTATTTAGTAAAGAAGGAACTGTTTTAGAAACTAATCAAAATTTGTTTATGATAGATGGATTTGAAAATTTATCAAAAGTTAATTTGATTAGTACATCAGTTTTTTCATTGCCAATTTTTTCTTCAGAAACTAAAAGAAATCTTCTAGAAAAAATTATTTCCGGTGAAATGATTGAAAAAATAATTCAATCGAAAAAAGATTTAAAAGGGAATTCAATATTTGTTGTAATGAAAGGGTTTCCTATAATCCAAAATAATTTAATTACCGGGGGAGCTATAGTATTTGAAGATTATAAAATTATTGAAAAAATAAAATCAGATTCAAATTCGGACAAATATTTTTTTGAGACGGTTAATAAAATTCTTAACAAACCAACAGTAATAAGTGATACTAAGGGAAAGATGGTTTTTTCCAATAAGCCTGCTATCAAGATTGGAATTTCCGATTCAGATTTAAGTTCTGACTTTATTTGGGAAGCGCTTCCTTTTGAAAAATTTGATAAAGAAAAATTCGAAAAAATTAATCGTCTTCTTATAACAGAAAATAATTTTGAAGAAGAATTTAAACTTGGTGATGATAATTCATTTTCATATTTCAAATTAACTTTTCAATTAGCGGAAACAATCAAAGAAGACTTTGTAATTATTTCTGTTGACGACATAACGCAAAAAGTTGAAGCAGAAAAAGAATTAAGACTTTCTGAAGAACGATTTAGAAATATTGTAACTAATGCAAGAGAATTTATTTTTACACTTAATGAAGATGGCGGCATTACTTATGTGAATCCGCATTTTCTTAATGAATTGGAATTTAATCAAGAAGAAATAATTGGTTCAAACATTCTTGATCTTATTGATATATCAAATCCTTCGATTGACTCATTTTATGATTTTATAGAGCTTTCTAAGGATAAACCAATTGAAATAATTATTTCAAATCATTCGAATAGAAAAAAGAAAATTTATGCTTTGGCAAGTACTTCTGTTGTTCTTCAATCAAGAAAAGGGCAAGTTCTTTACAATGTGGTTTTAACTGATATAAGTGCTAATAAAGAATCTGAGCGGGATCTTCTTTTAATTAAATCCGTTTTTGAAGTTTCACAAGATGCTATTGCAGTTTTGGATGGTGATAAAATTATTTTAACCAATAATAAATTCCTTTCGCTTTTCAATATTGACAATACTTCAGAAACAATTGGTATGAAACTACTTGATGTTATTGATGATGCTGATAATTCTTTAGAAAAGTATTTCAAGAACAAAACAAATAAATTCCTCGGTAAAAAAGAATACCAGCTTTTGAGACACGAAAATGAAAAATCAATAGATGTTGAAATCACAATATCTTCATACGATCTTTTTGAACAAACAATAAATGTGGCGTTAATAACAGATATAACTAATAGAAAAAAATATGAAGCAGCATTAAAAGAATCTGAAGACAGATATAGAAATATAACGGAAAATTTGGATGAGTTTATTTGGACTGCGGAAATAGTAGATCAAAAATTAATTCAATCATTTTATACCCCGGTAGTTGAAGAAATTACGGGCTATAGTCCAAATGATTTTTTATCAAAAAACTATTTGTGGCTGCGTATAATACATCCGGACGATACAAAAAATGTAGTAACAAAATTAAAGCGTTTGTATAAGGACCCGGCTAGACTTTCTGATGAAGTAGAATATAGGATTATAAATAAAATTGGCAACGTTGTTTGGATAAAAAATAAAATAACAATTTTAAGAAATGAAGATGGAAAGATTCTAAAAGTTTTCGGTTTGGTAAGTGATATTTCAATATCTAAAAAAGCTGAAGAAGATGTTTCGAAATACACAGAAAATCTAAAAGTCCTAAATGAAACTAAAGATAGATTCATTTCAATAATTTCTCATGATTTAAGAACGCCTTTCTCGTCAATACTGGGATTTACAGATATTTTGCTTAATGATAGAAATTTACCTGAAGCTAAACAAGTGGAATATATTTCATTTATTCAAGAGTCTTCGCAGCACATGCTTTCACTAGTTAACTCATTGCTTGATTGGACAAGGCTGCAAACGGGTAGAGTTCGTTTTGAACCTGAAAGAATGAATGCAAGAATTTCTGTTAATAAAGCAATTCAAGTATTAGCCGGAACTTCATTAAGAAAAAATATTAATGTAGTTTCAGAAATCGATAAAGATGTTTTTGTTCATGCGGATGAAGCACTGCTTTTCCAAGTTTTTAATAATTTAATTTCTAATGCCATTAAATTTACAAACCATGGTGGAGTTATTCAGATTTTTGCTAATCCACAAGTTTATGAAAAGCAATATGAATTTATTGTTAAAGACAATGGCAAGGGAATTAGAAAAGAAGATCAAGAAAAATTATTTAAGATAGATTCCAAATTTACTACTAACGGAACAGCCGGGGAAAAGGGAAGCGGGCTTGGTCTTTCGCTAGTTTATGATATTATAAAAAAACATGGTGGTAATATTTGGGTTAAAAGTGAAGAAGGAAACGGAACAGAATTCCATTTTACAATTCCGGTAGCTTCAACCAAAATATTATTAATTGACGATTCTAAAACGGATAGACTTTTATACACAAAACTATTAAAAAGTATTATTCCTAATTACACTATTATTGAAGCCGAGAATGGATTAAAAGGATATGAGGAAATTAAGAAAAGCTTTCCAGCATTGGTTATTACCGATCATTTAATGCCAACTATGAGCGGCTATGATTTAGTGAAACAAATAAATATATCTAAGTTGAAAATTAAACCGCCAATTATTGTTCTCAGCAGTGATTTAAATGACTCTATCATTGAAGAATATAAAGAACTTGGTGTTGAATATATATTTTATAAACCAGTGAATTTAACAGCTCTAAAGGTTGCTATTGATAAGTCATTAAAAAAAGCAATTTTTACTTGATTTGAACATCAAGAATAGAAAAATTGCTCCAGCCTTTAAAATCAAAATGCCACCATTCGCTTTCAATTGGTGAGAAACCAAATTTTGTCATTACATCCAAAAGTAATTTTCTGTTGGCTTTAACTTCCTCTGGCAAGTCTTGATAACCTTGATGAGCTTTCATTGTGAAATCATCATAAGGAGTTCCCATTTCTAAATCATTTCCGAGCGAATCAATTAAAGTTATGTCAACAGCTGCGCCTCTATTATGACGTGAACCTTTTGCGGGGTTTGCAACATAACGATCATCCGGCATAATTTCCCACATTTGCTTTTGAACTGATAATGGTCTGTAGCCATCAAAAATTTTAATTATAAGATTATAATTTTCTTTGAGGTAAGAATTTGCCGCTGATAATTTTTCAGCAACAACTTTTCTTAAATAAACTTTATCGGTAGGATATAAAACTTTGCCAACAAAATTATCCGTTGTGGCATACTTAACATCCATAACAATTGTAGAATCAATTGTTCCTAAAAAGACAATTGCAGTATCAACTTGAGCAGATACTGCAATGACTAAAAATAAAAAAGTACTTAAAAATTTTTTCATTCAGCTTTCCTTAAAACCATTCCGGTTGAAGGTTCTAGAATAATTTTTTGTTCAACAGTATCAATTGATTCAATTCCGGCTTCTTTTTCATTTACAATAATTTCCCATTCTCCTTTAGGTAAATTAAATTCTTCTTTTAAATCCGGATTTGCATTGAACAAAACAATAAAATTTTGATCTTCATGCTTAACCAAATAGCCTAATGCAAATTCATTATCAGTAACATTGAAAAAATTAATATTTTTATAATCGGCTCTTCTGAAAGCAGAATAAGTTTTCCTTAATTCAATAAGTCCTTGATAATATTGCAGAAGTTCACTATTCATATCTGCATGATCATAATTAATATAATTCACTGAATTATCTTTGTTATAAGTATTATGATCCAGCATTCCTTTATGGGCGTCTTGAATTTCATTGTCGGTCGGAATCACTTTAGAACGGGCAAATTCTTGACCTTGGTGAATCATTGTAATCCCTTGCGAAGTCAATAGAAATAGTGCTCCAAGCTTGTTCAGTTTTAATTTAGTTTCAGATAAAGCAGCATTTTGATCAATATCTTTTACAACTTCTTCTTTTCCAACATAACCTAAACCAAGTCTAATAAAATCACCTAGGGTATATCCATCATGACTTTCAAGATAGTTTACCGCATGTTCCTTTTTCTGAAAAAGTCCTAAGCTGTCTTTAATTAAGGTACCGTTAACATAGCTCTTAATTCTCTTAGGAGAATTATCTCCAAACCATTTCCCAAAAATCCATCCGTGTCCATTAAAAGGATTTTCACCTTTAACTCCATTTCTTATTTGATCATTCCATGCGCCCCATCCGCGCAATGAAAAACCTTTAGGATCATAACCGCCGCCCCAGGGTTCACAAACAAATACAACATTTGGATTTACTTTTTTAGCTTCATGAATAATTTCTTCAATTGTTTCCCAGTCGATTAGTTTTCCTAAATCAAATCTAAATCCATCAATATGATATTCTTTCATCCAATAAATGATACTTTCAACAATTAATCTGCGCATCATTGGAGCTTCTGTTCTTATATCATTACCACAATAACTTTCCGCAACATAATTTCCGTTGGCATCAAGTCTAAAATAATATTCTCTATCAATTTCTTTTAAGTTAGCAACTTCATATTCAGAAAGGTGATTATAAACAACATCCATTAAAACGCCAATATCTTCTTGATGAAAGGCTTTTACCATTTCTTTAAAATCATTTATTTGTTTTCCATCGGTTCCTATCCATTCGTTCAATTTAAGAGTGTCATTGCTTTGAGAATAATAAGCAGCCGGGGCAAAATAATTTGAAGTCATGTATCCCCAATGATTTCTTTCATAAGGATTCCAAGTATTAAATCTCCCTTTTAATGAATCTTTATAAGGTATTTCAACGTATCCAAATTCTTGAGTTGGCAGAAGTTCAACTGTATTAACGCCAAGATTTTTTATATAAGAAATTCCACCTTTCTTATTTTTCTCGACTAAACCTTTATAACTTCCTTTTTCAGTTACTTCAGACGAGGGATGAATAGTAGCATCTCTAACATGCATTTCATAAATAATTAAATCGCGCCAATCCCTTTGAATCCAGTGAGTATCTTCCCAATTAAATTCTGAATTATTTATAATAATTGATTTTCTAGGATTCATATAATCAGTATAAGTGGCAACAGCTTTAGCGTAAGGATCAACACATAAAACTTTATTATGATTTTCTTGATCCTCACCATCATGGTATACAAAATAACCATAATACTTACCGGATAAATCTTCGTCAATAACAGTTTCCCAAACTGCATCTTGATCGCGAGTCATTTCATAATTCATAGGAATTTCTTGATCAACTTTATTAAAAACAGAAAGGGTTACTTTTACAGCATTAGGAGTGAAAAGTCTGAATGTAGTTTTTCCTTTTTCAACAAAACTACCTAGCGTTTTTTTTGAGTAATACTCGTCTTGATTCTTAATTTCATTTGGAGATAGTTCTTTGCTGAATCTCGAATTGAAATTAGAGTTCTTATCAGAAATAAACAATTTTGCACCTACAGAAATATTAATGGATATAAAAACTAAAAACAACAAAGTTAAATTTTTCATGATCTCTTAGATTCTAATTTTTAATAAGACAACATAAAAAAAAAGTAACTAATGCCAAAGCATAAGTTATAATCGATAATTTTTATAAATATTTAACACCAAAATAAAGGTCAATAAGGAAAAATTTCGTAATTTAGATGTGTAAAATAAAACAGTTTTATCCCGTTAAAGGAGAAAATATGCAAGAAATTAAAAATGAAAAATTAAGTGATAATTTGGATTTGAATTCCGATTTTCCAGTCCCCACCTATGAAGAATGGAAAGAACAAGTAATTAAAGATTTAAAGGGCGCATCATTCGAAAAAAAATTAATTACAAAAACTTATGAAGGAATTGACTTAAAACCAATTTACACGAAAGAAGATTTAAAAGGGATTGAGCATTTAGAAAACACTCCCGGTTTTGTAAGCTATTTAAGAGGAGGAAGTGCTTCTGCTTATGTGAAAACCGGATGGAATATTGCTCAGGCTTATTCTTATGCTGATAGTGAAGAGTTTAATAATGCAATTAAAAGTGATCTTAAAAGAGGTCAAAATGCAGTTTATTTAAAGTTTGATACAGCCACAGATTTGGGCTTGGATTCTGATTATGCTTCCACGGAAAAAGTTGGTGACAAAGGTCTTTCAATTTCTGCAATTCAAAGTTTTAGAAGAGCTTTAGATAGTTTTGATTTTTCAAAAAACAAATTATTTATTGAAAACGGATTTTCGTCACTGAATGTTCTGATGCTTTTAAATGCTTATTTCACAGAAAATAAGATTGATGAAAATTCTGTTTATGGCAGCATTGAATCAGATTTAATTTCATTCTTAGCAGTTAACGGTGAACTTCCCATTTCAATTGACTCTGCATTTGAAGAGCAAAAAGTTGTAACTCAATGGTGCATAAATAATTTGAGTGGTTTTAAAACATTAGCTGTAAATGGTAAGGCTTACCATAACTGCGGAGCAAATGCAGTTCAAGAATTAGCGTTTTCAATTTCTTCAGCTGTTGAATTTATCAATGGTCTATTAGAAAAAGGATTAACGATTAATGAAATTGGCAATCAGTTTAAATTCAATTATGGTGTTGGTACTTTTTATTTTATGGAAGTTGCAAAGTTACGAGCGCATAAAATACTTTGGACAAAAGTACTAACTGAGTTTGGTTTTAATTCAGAAAAAATTGATCATGATATTCACGCTGAAACTTCAGGTTATTTTGAAACAAATTTCGATCCATATGTAAATATGCTTAGAACAACAACTGAAGCTTTCGCCGCTGTTGTAGGGGGAGTTAGCAGTATAACAACAAATCCGTTTAATCATTCACTAGGATTACCAAATGATTTTGCTAGAAGAATAGCAAGAAACACTCAATTAATTCTAGATGAAGAATCAAATTTGAGTAAGGTTATTGATCCAGCCGGGGGTTCATTTTATGTTGAAAAATTAACAGATCAAGTTGCAAAAGATGCTTGGAAATTATTTCAAGAGATTGAAAAGAATGGCGGAATGATTGAATCATTAAAAAATAATTTTATTCAAAATGAAATAAAAAAAGTTATTGATGAGAGAAAGAAAAATCTTTCAAAAAGAAAAGATGTTTTAGTAGGAACAAATATGTACGTAAATACTAAGGAAGAAATTCTTGCGAAAAATCTTTTGAATAAAGATGAATTTTTTAAGAAAAGATCAGAGTATATTCAAAATTATAGAACATCCGGCAAAACTGAAAAGCATCAAAATATAATGAATAAATTGAATGATCTTCTCAAAGAGAATTCAAAAGAAATTATTGAAGTTGGTACAGAAGCAGTTTTGGAAGGAGCTACAATTGGAGAGATTTCTAAAGTGATTAGATCATCATCTTCAAATAAAATTTCAATTGAAAAAATTCCATCCGAGAGATTATCGGTTGTATTTGAAAACCTTAGAAATAGATCAATAGATATTTCAAAAAAAATAAATGAAAAACCAAAAGTATTCTTGATGAATATGGGGACCGTAAAGCAATATAAAGGACGGGCTGATTTTTCAAGAGGATTTTTTGAAGTTGCAGATTTTAATATAGTTTATTCAAATGGATTTGAAAATGTTAATGAAGCTGTTGAATCGCTAAAATTATCGAAATCAAAAATTGCTGTAATTTGTTCAACAGATGATAATTATCCAAGTTTAGTTCCTTCAATAATTCAGCAAATCAAAAATGAAAATCTTGCTGTAAAAATTGTACTTGCCGGTTATCCAAAAGATCAAATAGAAGAGCACAAAAAAAACGGTGTTGATGAATTTATTTATTTAGGATGCAATGCTTTAGAAGTTTTAGAAAATATGTTAAATGCATATGATGTTAAAGAAATAAGAAATTAATCAAAATTATCTCTTAATGAGAAAAATTAGAGGAAGAAATGAGTAAACCAAAATTTTCTGAAATTGACTTAAAAATAGAAGACAAAAAAGTTTCTTACGATGAGTGGAAGGAAAAATTCAAATCCGAGACTGGAAAAAATGTTGAAGATTTTATGTGGGAAACAATGGAGAAAATTAACGTAAAACCATTGTACACAAAAGATGATACTAAGGATTTTAAACATGTCGACTATATGTCGGGAATGCCTCCATTCCTTCGAGGTCCCTATAGCTCAATGTATGTGATGCGTCCGTGGACGGTCAGGCAATATGCCGGATTTTCCACTGCAGAAGAAAGCAATGCATTTTATAGAAGAAATTTGGCTCAAGGACAAATGGGGCTTTCTGTTGCATTTGATTTAGCCACGCACCGCGGTTATGATTCTGATCATCCAAGAGTTGTAGGAGATGTTGGGAAAGCTGGTGTTGCTATTGACTCAATTGAGGATATGAAAATTTTATTTGATAATATTCCATTGGATAAAATGTCAGTCTCAATGACTATGAACGGTGCTGTGCTTCCGGTTTTAGCTTTTTATATTGTTGCTGCTGAAGAACAAGGAGTTCAGCAAAATGAATTAACAGGCACAATTCAAAATGATATTCTAAAAGAATACATGGTAAGAAATACTTACATTTATCCGCCAGAAATTTCTATGCGAATTATTGCAGATATTTTCCGATTCACATCAGAAAAGATGCCCAAGTTTAATAGCATTAGTATTTCAGGTTATCATATGCAAGAAGCTGGCGCTACTGCAGATCTAGAAATGGCTTATACACTTGCAGACGGTTTGGAATATGTTAGAACCGGTATTAAATCAGGAATGGACATAGATTCATTTGCTCCTCGCCTTTCATTTTTCTGGGCGCAAGGGATGAATTATTTTATGGAAGTTGCGAAAATGCGTGCTGCAAGAATTATCTGGGCTCAATTAATAAAACAGTTCAATCCTAAAAATTCTAAATCAATGTCGTTAAGAACTCACTCACAAACTTCCGGCTGGAGTTTAACGGAGCAGGATCCATTTAACAATGTTGTTAGAACTTGCATGGAAGCCATGGCAGCAGCTATGGGGCATACTCAATCCTTACATACAAATTCTCTTGATGAAGCTATTGCGTTGCCGACTGATTTCTCAGCACGAATCGCAAGAAATACACAGCTTTATTTACAAGATGAAACCAACATAACAAAAGTGATTGATCCTTGGGGAGGTTCTTATTATGTGGAATCGTTAACTAATGCCTTGCTGAAAAAAGGCTGGGAACATATACATGAAGTAGAATCTTATGGTGGAATGACAAAAGCAATTGAGCAGGGAATTCCAAAAATGAGAATTGAAGAAGCCGCGGCCAGAAAGCAAGCTCGCATTGATTCTTCACAAGAAACTATTGTAGGAATCAATAAATATAAGCTTGATATTGAAGATCCTATAGAAATTTTGGAAGTTGATAATACAGCAGTTCGCGTATCTCAAATAAAAAGAATTCAACAGACAAAAAAAGATAGAGATCAAAATGAAGTTCAGAATTGTTTGGATGCCATAACAAAATCAGTTGAAATTGGAGATGGCAATTTATTAGATTTAGCTGTTAAAGCTGCAAGAGCTAGAGCAACTTTAGGTGAAATTTCTTTAGCCATAGAAAAAGTTAGTGGAAGGTATCAAGCAATGACAAGAACTATTTCCGGTGTTTATAGTAGTGAATATAATTCTGATGAAGATAATATGGTAAATGAAGTTAGACAAATGACAGATGATTTTGCTGAAAGAGAAGGACGAAGACCAAGAATTATGGTTGCTAAGATGGGACAAGATGGACATGATAGAGGAGCAAAAGTTGTTGCTACAGCATATGCCGATATGGGTTTTGATGTTGATGTTGGTCCGCTTTTTCAAACTCCGGAAGAAACAGCCAAACAGGCCGTAGAAAATGATGTTCATATTGTTGGTATGAGTTCATTAGCTGCCGGACATAAAACATTGTTGCCTCAACTAATTGCTGAGCTTAAAAAATTAGGCAGGGAAGATATTGTAGTTATTGTTGGCGGCGTTATACCTCATCAAGATTATGATTTCTTGTTTGAAAATGGAGCTTCCGCAATTTTTGGACCTGGTACTAAAATCCCTACAGCAGGGAAGAAATTGATGGAACTGGTTAACGACAGATTTTAAAATATTTTTATGAATTAAAATTGCAGTTGTGTTTTAAACCAATAAATTATTAAGAATATAAATTAGGAAATTGGGACTGTATCATATATGCTTGTCATCACGAGCACCCGCCTTGCTGAGACGCAGTCGAGGCAGGAAGCGAAGAGATCTGATTTTTTAGCAAAAAACGCTTCGCAATGACAATATGGGATATTTGAGACAGCCCCATAATTTAACTTGAACGAAAAAGATCAAAAATATTATAAACCGGATTGGCAGCCAGAAAATGCGGGAGAAGAATTTGCTATAAAAGTTGTAAAGGGAAAAAGCAAATCTGATTATGAACCGCAGAAATTCAAAAGTATTGAGCCATCTGTCGAAGATTTAGTTGAAGGTGTTCTTAAAAATAACAGAACAAAACTTGCTAAAACTATTACTTTAATTGAAAGCAATTCTGAAAAGCATCATCAAAAAGCAAATGAGATTTTAAAAAGACTTTTGGATTATGGTGGAAAATCAATAAGAGTTGGGATTACTGGTGTTCCAGGTGCGGGGAAAAGTACTTTAATTGAAGCTCTTGGAATCTATCTTATTCAACAAGGACACAAAGTTGCTGTCCTTGCTGTTGATCCAAGCAGTACATTAACAAGAGGCAGTATTCTCGGCGATAAAACCAGGATGGAAAAACTTTCAAAAGAAGAGAATGCATTTATCAGACCTTCACCTTCCGGTGGAACTTTGGGCGGAGTTACTAGAAAGACCAGAGAAACAATTACGGCTTGTGAAGCTGCCGGGTATGATATAATTATTATCGAAACTGTTGGAGTAGGGCAGAGTGAAGTTACAGTTCGTTCTATGGTTGATTTTTTTATGCTTATTAAAATAGCTGGAGCAGGGGATGAACTTCAGGGAATTAAAAAAGGAATTATAGAATTAGCTGATTCATTAGTTATTAATAAAGCTGATGGAGATAATGAAATTCGTGCCAATATTGCTAAATCTGAGTTTAGTAATGCACTTCATTATTTAAAACCAGCCACAAAAGGTTGGCAGACAAAAGCGGTTTCCTGTTCTGCTATCACTGGTAAAGGAATTCCGGAATTATGGAAAGTAATACTAAAGTTTATTGAAATTACAAAAACCAATGGAGTTTTTGAAAAACGCAGAAAAGATCAATTAATCAATTGGGCTTTTTCGATGATTGAAGATGAACTTAAAGAGAGATTCTATCATCATAAATTGATAAAAGAAAAAATAATTTTAGTGAAAGATGAAATTTTAAGTGGAAATAAATTACCGACTCAAGCAGTTGAAGAACTGCTAAATATATATTTCAAACAAAGCATTTAGCAGTTCCTAAATTCAACTTTTAAAATATTTTAAAATTATTTTTCACCATAAACGGTTATGCTAAATACACCAAAATTATCAGACTTATATTTTTTGATTTCCTCTGCAGATAAGTATTGAATCAAAAGTGAATCAGGAAGAGCTACGGTTTTTGATTTTACGATATTTACATTTTTGAAGCCGGTATCGTGAATTATTTTTAGATATTCTTCTTGTTGCATAGCTCCTGAAACACAACCTGCATATAGTTCTGCAGATTTTTGAAGCGAAATTGGAAGATCACCTTTAATAACAATATCTGAAATACAAAAATGTCCATCTTCTTTAAGAATTCTATAAATATTACTGAATGCTTTTTCTTTATTAGGGACTAGATTCAATACGCAATTACTTAATACTACATCGGCAATATTATCTTCAATGGGAATATTTTCAATATCGCCAAGTTTGAATTCTACATTCTGAAATCCAAGTTTTGCTTTATTTATATTTGCAAGCTCAATCATATCTTCAGTCATATCAATACCAATTAACATACCGGTTTCGCCTACAATGGATCTTGCAACAAAAACATCATTTCCTGCACCGGAACCTAAATCAACAACAACATCGCCATTACTGATATTGGCAAATTCTGTTGGAAGTCCGCAACCTAAGCCAAGATCTGCTTCATTTACGTAACCTTCAAGACCATCATAATTATCTTTCATAATTGTGAAGTTTGGATTGATAGAAGTGTCATTGCATCCACAGCCGCAACTCGTTTTTGATTTTGCAATTTCAGAATATTTATCTTTCACAATATTTTTTAATTCATTTTCGTTATTCATTTTATCTCCTTTAGCTTTAATTTTTCTGATGATGTATTCAAAAATGTTTTAAATAAATTATATGATTTCAAAAAGTTTTTTTTATTGATGCAGTAGCAAACTCTTGGCGGATCAATATTTCCATCAATTAATCCGGCATTTTTCAATTCCTTTAAGTGCTGAGAAACTGTTGATTGTGAAAGTGGAAGATACTCCACAATATCGCCGCACATGCAAATATTTAGTTCAATTAGTATTTCTAAAATTCTAATTCTAGCAGGATGCGAAAGTGCTTTTGCTAAAAGTGCTAATTCAATTTCTTCTTTTTTGAATTCAGATGATTTTGAAGAGGCCATAAAATAACCATTTAATGTATATCGTAAATATACGATAAATAATTGTATTACAAAAGTGATTTACTGGCTAGAAATAAAAGCAGGTCTGAACCATAAACAAATTAGTCTAAAAATATTTGAAGTATAGTAAATCGAATTACGGAAGTTAATAAATTACTTTTCAGAAGACGCCAATTGTTTTTTTGTTGTTATATTTTTATCGATTTTGTTCCAAAGAGAATCTCTTAGCGTAAAAAATTCTGCTTTATATTCTTCTTTAATTGGAGTTGACGGAGGGAATTCGATAGTCAAGTAATTAACTAAATCTCCGTTAATCCAAAATCTAAAATCTAAATGTGGCCCGGTTGAAAGTCCGGTTGAACCAACATATCCAATTACATCTCCTTGTCTTACGCTAGCGCCTTTCTTAATTCCTTTTCCATATTTAGAAAGATGCATATAACCTGAGGTATAAGTCCCATTATGCTTAACTTTTACATAATTACCGGCGCCTCCTTGATAAGAAGCTTGAACAACTGTTCCGTCGCCAACGGATTGAACCGGAGTTCCTGTTGCTGCCGCATAATCAATTCCTAAATGAGGTCTATATGTTCTTAAAACAGGATGAAGTCTTCTTCTAGAATAGCGAGATGAAATTCTAGAAAATTTAAGCGGTGCTTTTAAAAATGCTTTTCTTAATGAATTCCCTTCTTCATCAAAATAGTCAAACTCATCTCCTTGTTCAAAACGAAATCCGAAATAATCTCTTTTTTTGTGATTGAATTGAATCGCCTTAATTTTTCCAACTCCAACAAAATCATTACCTACATATTTTTCGTTATAGACTACTCTAAAAAAATCACCTTTTTGAATTGTATAAAAATCGATCTGCCAAGCTAAAACTTCAGAAAGTTTCAAAGCTAAAAGGGGAGACAGATTTTGTTCTTGAAGAGTTTCGTACAGCGAACTATTAATTGTTCCTTCTGCAAATTTCTCTTTTACAATTATTTCCTTTTTGCCTTTGTTGATAAGAATAGTGTCCTGAAGATCGTAAACTATATATTCGATTTTATCAAATGCATAAACAAAGTATTTTGGAGTCTCAAGAGAATCATTTAGGGTATAAACAAAATATTCCTTTCCGGTATTAATTTTTCGTAAATCAAAAATATTTTTTGACTGATTTACCATTTCGGAAATTTTAGCATAACCAACATTGAAAGGAAGAAGAATGTCAGCTAGAGTTTGATTCTTTTTAATAATATCGCTGTATTCATTAAGGCTGTCTAAGTTAATTCCAAATTCATTTATATTGGCAGAAACTGTATCTACTATTTCAGCAATTTCCGGATTTTCATTCTCAGGCGGGTCTCCATTACAATTAGTAAATATGATTGTAAGCAGAATAAGTAAAATGTATTTTTTCATCGGCAAGTATAAGTTTTAAATGTTTTCTGAAATTCGATTAATTATTTCAACAGATGTAATTCCTTCAGCTTCGGCATTAAAACTTGGAATTATTCTGTGGCGCAAAACAGGAACCAAAGCATGCTTTACATCATCTATACTGGGATTAAATCTTCCTTCTAAAATTGATTTTGTTTTAGCGGCAAGAATTAAATACTGCGATGCACGAGGTCCGGCACCCCAAGAAATTATATTTTTAAATTCTTTTGCGCGTGAGTTTTGCACAACTTTTACTGCATATTCAATAACATTATCGGCAACCGGGACTCTTCTAATTAAAGACTGAAATTCAATTATTTCCTTAGATGAAATTATTTTTTGCAATTCGGGCTGATACTCTGAAGTTGTTGATTTAATAATTTCAACTTCTTCATCAAAACTTGGATAATCAAGCCAGAGATTGAACATAAATCTATCCAACTGGGCTTCAGGTAAAGGATATGTACCTTCTTGCTCAATTGGGTTTTGTGTAGCTAGAACAAAAAATGGTTTATCTAAATCATAAGTAACTCCGGCGGCAGTAACTTTTTGTTCTTGCATTGCTTCAAGTAATGCTGATTGAGTCTTAGGCGGTGTTCTGTTTATTTCATCGGCTAAAATTATGTTTGCAAAAACAGGACCTTTAATAAACCGAAAATTTCTCTTTTTGGTTGTTTGATCTTCTTCAATTATTTCTGTCCCTGTAATATCTCCTGGCATCAAATCCGGAGTAAACTGAATTCTATTGAATTTAAGATCTAAAACATCAGAAATTGTTTTTACTAGGAGAGTTTTTGCTAATCCGGGAACGCCAACTAACAAACAATGTCCTCTTGAAAATACGGCAATCAAAATATTTGTTATAGTTTCATCTTGACCAACGATAACTTTTGATATTTCTGCTTTTATTTCTGCGTATGAAGTTTTAAGTTTTTCAACTAATTCAACATCACTTTTGGGTGTATTTAATTCACTCAATATTTCTGCCTATATCCTTATTTCCCAATAAATATCTTTTTTAATTTCTTCCATCCATTTCTCGTACAACTTGCTTCTTTTTTGCATTGTTGTTAATCTTTTAATCTCTTCAAAATCCATTTCTAAATTTGGTTGATGTTCCGGAATTCTTTTATCCAAACGAACAATATGGTAACCGTAAGTTGCAGCATCCAGCTCAAGTCTTTTTGGAAAACTGACATCACCTTCATTCAATTTATAAATTTGATCTAAAAGCGGTTTATCCAATTGTCCTTTTTCAAAAGCGCCAAGCTCGCCTCCAAATGCAGCAGTTTCTTTATCGTTACTATATTTTTTTGCAAAATAGCTAAAACTTTTTTCGCCACTAATAATACTGTCTCTAATCTCAGTTAAAAATTCAATTGCTTTAAGATCAGCTTCATCATCAGTTTTTACTTTTATTAAAATGTGACGTGTGTTTATTGCTTCACCTCTTCTATCAAGAAGTTGAATAACGTGGAATCCAACCGGAGATTCAATTACTTCGGATAATTCTCCAACTTCAAGAGCGAAAGAAGCCGCTTCAAATTCTGGAAAGAAAACACCACGTTTTACAAATCCTAAATTTCCACCTTGAGCAGCACTACCGGGATCATCAGAATATTTTTTAGCTAACTTTGCAAAATCAGAACCATTCTTTAGAGAATCCAATAAAGATTGAGCTAAATTTTTTGCTTCATTCTTTAACTTTTCAGTAGCTTTTGGATTTATAAAAATGTGAGATATTTTAAATTTTTCTGCAACTAACCCTAATGAATCTTGATAAGTGTTAAAAAATTCTTCTACTTCTCTTCTAGTAACATCAATAGCTCCAAATTTTTTATTTTGAACACTTTGTGCCATAAGATTTTTTCTAACGCCGTCTCTAAGTTCTCTTCTTATTTTATCAATGCTCATTCCATAAACTTGTTCTAATCTTTCCCTCGAACCAAATTGCTGAATAAAATAGCCAAGTTGATTTTCCAATTGAGCTTCAACTTCTTCGTTTGAAACTGTTATTGAATCTAATTCAGCTTGAGCATAAAGTAGTTTTTCTTCTATAAGTTGATTAAGTATTTTCTTTTTGAGTTCTTGATCATCGGCTTTAAGTCCGGCTCTGGTAGCGGCGATTGTAACTTGATATTCTAATTCGCTATTAAGAATAACTTCGTTATCAACCACAGCAACAATTTTTTCTAAAACTTCTTGAGCATTTATTGATGCGGCAAAAAGCAAAATGATTAAAAATAATTTCTTCATTATTATTCCGTTTTTAATTCAAGGTTGTACTTTTGGTATAGTTTGCTAAAATATTCTTTATACAATTCTTGAGTTTTTTTGATTTTATATCTCTCTTCAACCAAGTCCTTAATAAAATTAAACTCCGGAATTGAAAATCTTTCATATTTCTTATGAACTTGGACAATCTTGAAATCATCCGGTTCCGAGTTAATTATAATGCTTACTTCACCATCTTCCATTTGATTAATAAGTTTAAGGATTTCGTAATTATAAAATCCTCCGACAAAATAGAATTTCTTTTCAATTGAAGCTTTTAAAAATTCAGAATCACTAAATTTACTAAATACTTTTTCCCAATCTGAATCAACCAGTAAATTTCTATACTTAATAGCTGTTTGTTCATCGGTAAAACTAATAACACTTATAACAAAACCACTTTGCTGAATAACAAAATTTTCTTTATTGCTATCATAAAAACTCTGCAATTCAAAATTTCCCGGCACTTCATAATTCTCTTCAAAATACTCATTAAGAAGAATGACTTCGGCAAATTTTATTTTTTGTTCTTCAGCTAATTTAATGAACTCTTTTGATTGATAAATCCCTTTAGATTTTGCTTCATTATCAATTACTTCTGAGTCAATCCATTTTCTAGTTAACTCGCCATCAACAAACCGTTCATTTTTTTTGAACTTTTTTAGTTCTAAAATATCTTCGTTTGTTAAAAGCGAGTCACTAACTTTTGCAACATAATTTTTGTCTTTCTTTTCTGCTTCACAAGCTAGACAAAAAAATATAATTGCAAAAAAAACACTAGTCTTTTGGCTTAAACGCCTTATTGAGTTCATCATAATAAATAACCGGATTATAAATATTATTTAATCGGTTTAAATATTCACTTTCTAATCGCTTGCTTTCTTTCTCTTGATAAAGACTTGAAACTTCCGCTTTTGCTTCATTAAAAGTTTTATTTCTTGCAGGCTGCTTTTCGTTTAATTTAAGAATTACCCAAGCCGCTCCAATTTTAGTTGGCTTTGTATAATCGCCAACATTTTGAATTTGATAAGCAATATTTGCAGCTTCATTATTGTCAAGTGGAACTAAATCATATCTTCCGCTTTTTGATTTCATTCCTGGTCTTTCGGTAACTTTTGAAGCTAACACTTCAAAATCAGATCCATTTTGCAAATCTTGATAATAACTATTTACCAAAGAATCTGTTGCTGAATAGATTTCAGTAAATGAAACTCTTGGAGGTAGTTTATAATTATCAGCTGTTTCATTATATAACTCATAAAGTTTTGTTGAGTCAATTGAAATCTTATTCCAAACTTCTTCTTCTTGCAGTCTAAAAATAAACAAACCATTTTGATAATCGTCCATCAAACCGGCAAATTTTGGATCTTCATTTTCTAAATCATTTGCAGCTTGTTCAAAAAGTTTTTCGTTTGAATATAATTTTAATGCATTATTAAATGATGCTTCGTTAACAACTGAATTTACAATTGCATTTTGTTTTCCACCATACTGCATAAGGCTGTCAACAGTAAAAGTATTGTTTTGAATTTTAAAAACCCATTGATCCTTTAATTCATTTCTAAAATCACTTTCATTATAATCTGTACCAAACTTTACAGTATCTTTTCTTGAAGTAATTAAGTTAACAACAGCATCATTTTCTTGATATGAATATCTGGATTTTAAAGAATCATAATAAGCATTCATATCAGAGTCTTTTGTCGTTCTTTCATAAATATGTTTTAATCCGGTAACCGAGTTTTCATAAGAAGGATATGGATTTTCTTCAACTAACTTAATTACGTGATAGCCATACTGAGTTTTAATAATCTCAGATATTTCATTTAATTTCATATTGAATACAGCTTCATCAAATTCTTTTACCATTGATCTTCTTTCGAAGAAACCTAAATCGCCGCCTTTTTGACCGCTTCCTTTGTCATCGCTGTATTTTTTTGCAAGTTCATCAAAATCACTTCCATTCATAATCGAATCTCTAATTTCAGTAATTTTTTTAAGCGCATATGCTGAATCTAATTGACCATCGGCATTAGTAAAATTCTTAAGAATGTGTTTTGCTCTTAATTGATATCTTCTTTCTTGTCTATCCGTGACTTTAATTACATGAAAACCAAATCTAGTTTGAACCGGTTCAGGATAAACTTCACCAACTTTTGTAGAATAAGCTGCAAGTTCAAAAGGAGCAATAACTTGTCCGGCTGTTATATAATAAATATCTCCGCCAATATCTTTTGAATAAGTATCACTCGAATATTTTTTTGCTAGCTCTTCAAAACTTTCGCCATTTTTTATTCTTTCAATTAAAGATGCAGCAAATTCTTTAGTTTGTTCTAATGACATTGTATCAGGTCTAATCATTATATGACTAACACGAATTTCATCTCTTCTCTTTTCGTAAAGATCTCTTAATCCTTCTTCAATAATTTTCTTTTCTTTAATGTATTCTATGCCGACTTTCTTTTTATAATCTTCCATTTCATTTAATAATTTTGGATCAGATCCTAATCCTCTTACCTCTGCATCTCTCAATTTCATTTTAAAATTAAGATAAAGATCAACAAATTTTTTGTAATCATTTATCGAATCTTTTGAAGCTTCTTCAAGACCGCCCACATTTTTTGAATATGCACTTTCAAATTCATCTAATGTGATGTTGTAATCGCCATATTCCGCAATAATTAATTCTGATTGCTTAGGCGAACATGCTGAAAACAAGATGAGGAAAAATGAAGCTACTACTGTCAGTAATCTGAATTTCATTACTTAGTCTCCTACTATTTTATTTTAATTAAAAATTTATATAAACCATTAACTAGAATTATTTTACTAAACAAATTTATTTTTCTCTTCCCTTTTAATCAATTGAAGTGAATTTCGTTCCCAAAAAGTGCCATTAAAATATCCTTGAATTGATTTTTCTTTTTGAGCAAGTTGAATTCTTTTTTGTGATAACATTGAATATTTTTCATCCTGCTCTATGCCAGAAATTTTTCTTCCTAATTTTTTTGCAACTGCTAAAGTTGTACCTGAGCCGGCAAAAGGATCAAAAACAAAATCATTCTTATTTGAACTTGCTAAAACAAGTTTGGCTATTAATTTTTCAGGCTTCTGTGTTGGATGCTCAGTATTTTCGGGCATTGACCAAAATGGAACTGAGATATCGTTCCAAATATTAGATGGATAAGTTAAACGGAAGCTTCCGCTGTCAGATTTTTCCCAATCTTTTGGAGTTCCATCAATATTTTTATAAGGAGCGATAACTTTTCTTTTCAGTTTTACATCTTCCAGATTAAATGTATAATCATCAGATACAGTTGCAAACCAAATATCTTCGGAATTATTTTTCCAATTTTTGCTGGCGCCTCTTCCTTTTTCTCTTTCCCAAGTAATTCTGTTTCTTACTTTAAAATATTTTTGCAGAATTAAATGAATAGAAGTTGATGTTTTCCAATCAGAGCAGACATAAAGTGATGCGGTAGATTTTAATTTTGGTTTTAATAATATTATAACCGACTCAAACCATTCAGTATAAATATCAAATGATCTCGCCTTGAATTTAAAACTGTTATAAGATTTACTGAGATTATAGGGTGGATCAATAACTAATAAATCAATAAAATTCTCCGGTAAATATTTAACAGCTTCAAAATAATCTTGGTGGATAACTTTATTTTCAATCCTTTTGGTAGTTGCTTTTCGCTTAAGAGAAATAAGCTTTTTCTTAAAGAGCGTACTTTCTTTTTCGGTAATTATTAAGGATCTATTTTTAGGAGCTTTAGTTTTATTCATAAATTATTTAATTCGAGTTCCGCTTTCAACTTTTTCACTAAATTCTAATAACTCCATTTTTCCTTCAGAATTTTCTGCAGCTAAAAGCATTCCTTGAGATTCTACTCCAAATAATTTTGCAGGTTTTAGATTAAATACAACGGAAACTTTTTTGCCAATTATTTCTGATGGCTCGTAAGATTTTGCGATTCCGGCAACAATTTGCCTTTTTTCTTTACCAATTTTTAATTGCAATTTTAATAACTTATCGCTTTTAGGTATTTTTTCTGCATCTACAACTTCAGCAACTTTTAAATGAATTTTCATAAAATCATCAAATGTTATCATCTCAAATTTTTCTTTTTTTTCTTCTATCACTTCTTCAGGAAGTTTATTTATTTGCTCTTCAATTACGCTGTCTTCAATTTTTGTAAATAATAATTCAGCTTTATTTAATTGATGATCATTTTCTAACTCAATAATCCCCAACTGATCCCAATTAATTTTTTCTGAATTTAGCATTTTAAAAATTTTCTGACTGCTGTTAGGAATAACTGGTTCAAATACTTCTGCTAAAACTTTTATTGTCTGCAAGCAAATATTAAGTGTTGTCCCACATCTATCTTTATCACTTTTAATTGCAACCCAAGGTTCAACATCGTTGAAATATTTATTACCGCTTCTGGCTAAATTCATCATTTCTAAAACTGATTCTTTAATTTTATACCTACTTAAAAGCTCACCAATTTTTTTTGGATATTCTATTAAACCATTTAACATTTCTTCATCAATTTGTTGCAAAGTTTTTCTTTCCGGAACTTTACCGTCAAAATGTTTATGAACAAATGTGAAAGTACGATTTACAAAATTTCCTAGAATATCAGCAAGTTCGCTATTATTTCTGGATTGAAATTCCTTCCAGTAAAAATCAGTGTCTTTATTTTCCGGCAGATTTGCAGCAAGAGTGTATCTTAAAGAATCTGCGGGAAACAGTTTTAAGAAATCAATTACATCAATTCCCCAGCCTCTAGATTTCGAAAATTTCTTTCCCTCAAAATTTAGAAATTCATTTGCGGGAACATTTTGTGGAAGAATGTATTTATCCGGATTTGCATCATTCCAGCCCATTAACATCGCTGGGAAAATTATTGTATGAAAAACAACATTATCCTTTCCAATAAAAGCTACATATTTGGTCGCTTTATCTTGCCAATACTCTTTCCAAAGATTAGGTTTTTCTAATTTTTCTGATAGTTCTTTAGTTGCCGAAATGTATCCAAGAACTGCGTCAAACCATACGTAAAGCACTTTCCCTTCTGCATTATCTAGCGGAACTTTAACTCCCCAATCTAAATCCCTTGTGTACGCTCTATCTTTCAAACCATCATTAAACCAACCACGGCAATATTGAAGAACATTATCTTTCCAGCCGTATTTTGTATTCATTTCATCAATATATTTTTCTAAGCGTTCTTGAAATTTTCCGAGTGGAAAATACCAATGAGAAGTTTCCTTTAAGATAGGAGTTTCGCCTGTAATTTTACTTTTTGGATTTCTTAATTCATTAGGATCATAAAGAGAACCGCATCTTTCGCATTCGTCACTTCTGGCTTCATCATAGCCGCAAGTTGGGCAAGTTCCTTCTACGTATCTATCCGGTAAAAACATTTTTGCTTTTTCATCGTAAAACTGCATGGTCTTTTTTTCAACCAAAATTCCTTGATTATAAAAACTTTTGAAAAAAGTTTGGGCAGTCTCATGATGAGTATCTATACTGGTTCGAGAATAAATATCAAACGACATTCCAAATTCTTCGAATGCTTTTTTATTAATGTCATGATATCTATCAATTACTTCTTTTGGTGTAATTCCTTCTTTATCAGCAGTAATTGTTATTGGAACACCGTGCTCATCAGAACCGCATATGTAAATGATATCATTTTCTTTTAGTCTATTGAATCTAACATAAATATCTGCCGGAAGATAAGCCCCGCTTAAATGTCCCAAATGTATTGGTCCATTAGCATAAGGTAATGCAGATGTTACAAGGATTTTCTCTTTAGCCAATTTTTAAAAACCGATTTTTAATTTTAAAATAAGATAGTAATATAACAAAATTTTAACCTCAATTTATGATTACAACCAATTAAAATTAAGTTCCAAACCACTTCAATGTCTTAATTCCAGCTAAATATTTTGAATGTTCTTTTGATAAATAAAGCAAACAAACAATCTAAGTTATAGCTTAATTTCATTTCCTTTTTTAAAAGACCTATTTTTACATATAATTTTGAAAATGAAACCCGGAGTTACAAAATGAAGGTACTTAGCAAAATTTTTTTGATGATATGTATTCTTTTCGGAACAACAATTAGTGGAAATGATGATTCAAAAAAAGTAGAAAAGGGAAGTGTGATATTTATTCATCCTGATGGAACATCGTTGGCAACATTTAATGCAGCACGACTACTTTATTATGGTCCTGATGAAAATTTAAACTGGGATAAACTTCCACAGATTGGTTTGTACAGAGGACATGTAAAAAATGCTTTAGCTGCTTCTTCACACAGCGGCGCAACAATTCACGCATATGGTATGAAAGTAATAAAAGATTCATATGGAATGAATGGGACGAATCCGGTTATTTCTAGATCAGGGAAAAACATTAGTATTATGCATGAAGCTATTAAAAGCGGATTGAGAACCGGATTAATTAACTCTGGTAATATTGTGGAGCCAGGGACAGGAGCATTTGTGGTTCAAACTGAATCACGAGGGAATTCTGAAGAAATTGCTGAACAGATTATTAAATCTGGTGTAAATGTAATTTTTTCAGGTGGGGAAGAATGGCTGATTCCAGAAAATGAAACTGGATTTTTTGGTAAACCAGGAAAAAGAACAGATGAAAAAAATCTAATTAATTTGGCAAAAGAAAACGGTTACAAAGTTATTTACACCAAAGAGGAATTGGAAAATTTACAATCCAACACTAACAAAGTTCTTGGAGTTTTCGCGTATGCTGATACTTATAATGCAAAAAGTGAAGAAAGTCTAAAAGAACAAAATCTTTCAAATTATAATTCGGAGGCACCTACAATTTCTGAAATGACTAAAAAGGCTTTAGAAATTTTGAGTTATAATAATTCCAGATTTTTAGTTGTAATTGAAGAAGAAGGAACTGATAATTTTGGAAATAACACAAACGCAAATGGAATGCTTGAAGCATTGAAAAGAGCTGATGATGCAATTGGCGAAACAATATATTTTGTAGAAAAAAATCCTAATACAACAATAATAACAGCGGCTGATAGTGAAGCCGGAGGTTTAGAAGTTTTAGGTGAACCGGAATCTGTATTCCCAAGAGATGAACCAATTCCGGAAAAAGATAGAAATGGATTTATTCTTGATGGTGCTGAAGGGAGCATGAGCAAACCTTTTATTTCACAACCTGATAAAAATGGAAATACTTTTCCCTTTGTAATAGCTTGGTCTTCCACATATGATTTTGTTGGTGCAAATTTGATAAGGGGAATGGGATTAAATTCATTTTTGATAAAAGGCAATATGGATAATACTGATGTTTATAAAGTTATGTATGCAACTTTATTTGGGGAAATTTTAGAATAAAAAGTAACCTTCAAGGAATAAATTTCCTTGAAGGTTTTTTGTTGAAAAGAACTAATCTGCTAAACCTTTATACATATCTTCAATTAAATCTCCATAACGCTCTTCAATAACTTTTCTTTTTAATTTTAGAGAAGGAGTCATTTCACCGGTTTCAATTGTAAATGGTTTATCAAGAATTTTGAATTTCCTAACACGTTCATAATTTGCTAGTCTTTTTTGGAACTGTCCTAATTCTTTTTCAAGCATTTCATAAATTTGTTTTGTTTCTAATAAATCTTGAACAGTGTTGTATTGAATTCTATGAGCATCAGCATATTCTTTAACAGCATCATAATCCGGAACAATAAGTGCTGATAGGAACATTCTACGATCACCAATTAAAATAAATTGATCAATATATTTGCTTGCAAGAAATAAACTTTCAATAGGATTTGGTGCGATATATTTCCCGCCGCTGGTTTTGAATAAATGTTTTTTTCTGTCAGTAATTATTAAAAAACCTTCAGCATCAAAAACTCCAATATCGCCGGTATGAAGCCATCCATCTTTTATAGTTAATTCAGTTTCTTTTTTATTCTTATAATATCCTTGCATAATATTTGGACCATGAGCAAGAATTTCTCCGTCATTTGCAATTTTTATTTCTACACCCGGAAAAGGTTTACCAACAGATCCAAATTTAAAATCGTCCAATCTGTTGCAAGCTAATACAGGTGAAGATTCTGTTAATCCGTAACCTTCAATAATTTGCATTCCGGCAGACACAAAAAATTCTCCTAAATCTCTAGTAAGTGCAGCCCCACCTGAAATAAAAAATCTTAATCTTCCTCCGGTTCTTTCTCTTAATTTTTTGAACACAAGTTTATCTGCAAGTTTATGTTTAATTGTTAATCCAATTGGAATACTTTTACCGTCTCTTTTTATTTCATAGAAAGTTTTTCCAACTTCAAGTGCCCACTGAAATATTTTTTGTTTTTTCTCAGGCTGAGATTCAACACTTTTAATTATTCTTGAATGCATTCTTTCAAAGAGCCTAGGTACCGCAGTCATTACTGTTGGTTTTATTTCAGTCATATTTTGAGCAATTTTTTCTATACTTTCCGCATAGCAAACCATTGCTCCGCAAGAAAGTGCAGTGTAATATCCGGCCATTCTTTCAAATATGTGACAGAGAGGAAGGAATGATAAGAAAATATCATTTTCATCAAGTGGAAATGATTTTAAAGCTGAATCAACATTTGACATTATATTCCAGTGAGTTAGCATTACTCCCTTAGGCTCACCGGTAGTGCCTGATGTATAAATTATTGTAGCTAAATCATTTGGTTGAGCAAGCTCTAAACTATCATTAAATAAATTTGGTTGTTCATTTTTAAGATTTTTCCCTAATTCAATAACCTGATTAAAAGTATATACTTTATCAAAATTGGTAACATCCATATCATTCATCACAATAATAAATTGAAGATGCTTACAATTATCTTTCACTTTTAATACTTTATTCAGATGGAAATTATTTGAAACAATAATTCCAATTGATTCAGAATTATTTAAAATAAACTCTATTGTTTCTGCTGTTGAAATTGGATAAAGCGGAACATCAACGCCACCTAGACCTAAAATAGCCATGTCGCTGTAAACCCATTCTGGTCTGTTCTCAGCAATTATGGAAACTTTATTTCCTCTTTTAACACCGAGTTGAGATAATCCAAAAGCCAAATTATCAGTGTTAAATTTGAACTCGTCATATGTTATTCCAATATAATGATTTTCAACTTTATATTTTAGGAATGGTCTTTCTTTACCTTTTCCAAATTCATTTACCAGCTGCTTATATATTGCCGGAATAGTTTTAAACTCGGCTAAACTTGGCATGTTTTTCTCCCTCTCTCTGTTTCTTGTTCAAAAAAATATCATTGAATATAAAAAGATAATCTAAAATAAACTCCAATATTCGTATCAAACTTTTATGAAAATTTTCTTAGCATAAAGTATCCACATTAAGCCAAGCCATATAAAAATATAAGAAACAGCCCAAAGTAGGGAAGCATTTATAGGTTCTAACCAAGAAAGGAAAAGCGAATCATATAAAAATTGCTTGAGACTAATTTCTTGACCAGCTACTTCTGATACTTTTATTAAAGTTAGGAGTCTTCCAACAATTCCTGAAAGGAAGAAAACTGTAATAGCATTTAATCCATATACCTGGAAAGGCTTTGCCCACTTTTTATATCCTTGAACATCAATTAGCCAATAGCAAAATGCTAGAAATAGTAAAGCTAATCCGCCGGTATAAAGAACATAAGAGCTTGTCCAAATATTTTTATTAATTGGAAACCAGCCATTCCAAACGTAACCTAAAAACATTGCAACAACTCCGCCAAAAAACATCCAAGAAGTTTTTTCTTCTCTTGATTTTTGTGTTAATAAAAGTTCACCTGTAAAAACCCCCATCATTGCTGATACAATTGCAGGTATTGTGCTTAAAATGCCTTCCGGGTCCCACACTTTAGTTGAAGACCATAAATGTCCACCTAAAAGCAAATTATCAAAATAAGCTGCTAAATTTGTTGTAGGTTCAAAATTGGCAGCACCAACGCCGGGAACAGGAATAAATGCCATTGCAATAAAATATAAAATTAAAAATGCGGCAGATAAATATACTTGAGTTTTAAGGTTTGTCTTCAAAAAAAGTATTGATGCAAATAAATAAACTACGGCAATCCTTTGAAGAACTCCGGGAATTCTGATGGTTTCCAAATTGAAGTATGGAAATCCGCTTAATATTAATCCCAGAAGAAATAAAGTAGCACTTCTTCTAATTATTTGTAAAATAAGTTTTTGCTGATCATCTCCTCTAGCTTTTCTTTTTGAAAGTGACAATGTAATTGCAACGCCTACTATAAAAAGAAAAAACGGAAAAATTAAATCAGTCGGTGTGACGCCATGCCATTGAGCATGTTTTAATGGTGGGTAAATAGTTGACCAACTTCCGGGATTATTCACTAAAATCATTCCTGCAATAGTAATTCCCCTAAATACATCAAGCGATAACAGTCTTTCATTTTTCATTTTGATTTCAAGTTGTGAGAAAATATTTATCAAACTTATTGATTAAAGACAAGATGCCAAAATACTTTTTCTAGAAAATAAATTTTTAGTATTATTACCACTTAAAATTTGAGGCTTATGAAATCGCTTAGAAAACTTTATGATTGGATTCTGCATTGGGCAGAAACACCTTACGGACCTTTGGTTCTATTTACTTTGGCTTTTTTTGAATCATTTATTTTCCCAATCCCACCTGATGCACTTTTAATTGCGCTTGTGCTTGGAGCAAGGACCAAAGCATTTAAGTTCGCTCTTAATTGTTCTTTCGGCTCAGTGTTTGGTGCTTTAGTTGGCTACGGAATTGGTCATATTCTTTGGTGGAGTTCAGCTAATGAATTTTCTTCAATAGCTATGTTTTTCTTTAATAATGTTCCCGGTTTTACAACAACTCTTTTTAATGATGTTAGAAACCTATATACAGATTGGGATTTTTGGATAATTTTTACTGCCGGATTTACTCCAATACCTTATAAAGTTTTTACAATTTCCAGTGGTGCATTCGAAATAAATTTGGTGATGTTTGTTATTGCTTCTATTATAAGCCGTTCAGCAAGATTTTTTATTGTTGCTTTTTTGATTTGGAAATACGGTGTGCAAATAAAATCATTTATTGACAAGTATTTTAATTGGCTGGCTCTTGCTTTTACAGTTCTTCTTGTCGGTGGATTTGCAATTATTAAATATGCAATTTGATTTTTTTATTAGTATTCAACTAATCTCAGAATGAGTCTAAAATTTAATTTATCATTCTGAGATTTAGTTTTTACCTGATAAAAAATTAGCACACATTACTAATTGGAATAAACAAAACTTACTTTCTTAAGATCTTTTTCATCCGATGAATTTCCAACAAGAATTTCAAATACGCCGTCTTCGGCAATCCAGCTTTTAGTTTCCGGATTATAAAAGCTTAAGTCTTCTTTTGAAATTTCAAAATTTACAGACTTAGTTTCTCCGGCATTTAATGCTATTTTATGAAATCCTTTCAATTCTTTTACAGCCCTTGGTACAGAAGAAATTACATCACTTACATAGAGTTGAATAACTTCTTCCCCTTTAGAATAACCGGTATTCTTAACTTCGACTGAAATTTTAATTTTTGTATTTCCTGAAATCTTCTCAGAATTAATAATTGGTGTACCTATTTTAAATTGAGTAAAGCTTAATCCGAAACCAAAGGGGAATTGCGGTAAAATTTTGTATCTATCAAAATGTCTATAACCAACAAAAATATCATCTGTGTAATATGTTGTTCCTTCAACTTTTTTATAGGAAGTAAAAGCTGAACAATCTTCCCAGCTTTTAGGAAAAGTTATGGGAAGTTTTCCTGAAGGATTATAATTTCCAAGCAAAACATCAGCAATTGCATTTCCCATTTCTGATCCGCCAAACCAAGCTGTAACTAATCCGTCAACATTCTCAATCCACTCATTTACCAATACAGTTGAACCGGAAATTAAAATAACCACTACATTTTTATTCACTTCCGCAACCTTAGAAATTAACTCGTCTTGATTTTTTGGAAGAACTAAATTATCCCTATCTCTTCCTTCTGTTTCATAATTTCTAGAAGTTCCGGCAAATATTAGGACTAAATCAGCATCTTTTGCAACATCAACAGCTTGATCTAAAATATTTTCGCCGGGTTTAGTCCATCCTAAAATTGCTGCTGCATCTCCACCATCTTCATAGTATTCAATTTTGATGCTGTAGAATTTATCTTTTTCCAGATCAACACTAAAACTTCTAGTTTCCAGGGAATGATTATTCCAATCATCAATTACCAATTCATCTTCAAAATAAACTCTGCATCCATCATCAGTTGACATAGAAATTTCATATTCACCTGTATCAGGAGCTTTAATTGCACCTTCCCATCTTACTGAAAAATTATTCTCTGTAATTATTTTATTCGGCGATTCTCCATGCCAATTAAAGTTCAAGTCCTTATCAATTCTGATTAGATCGGCTTTACAACTTAAATCTTTATTGTTGAAATAGGCTGCCTTCAACCCATGTTTATTTCCAGATTTATCAACAAAAAGATAATTTGCATCAATTGGTTGTTCATCGCCATCAAGTAAAATTCCTGGAGAATAAATTATTTTTATACTATCGTCAATTTTATTTCTCAAACCTTCCAGAGGTGAAACGGCAAATAGAGGCGCCACCATTGAACTTCCGCCGCCTCCGGTTCTAGCAACCGCTGCATTCGGACCAATTACAGCAATTTTTTTTATTTTATTTTTATTTATAGGTAAAAGTTCATTTGCGTTTTTTAACAAAATTATACTTTCAAGTGATGCTCTATAAGCATTCTGTTTGTTTTCATTGCTGTATATTAAAGTCGAGTCAACTTTTGTGTCATTTTCAAATAAATCTAATTTATAAAGAACTCGAAGTAACCTTCTAATTTTATCATTAATTTTTTCCTCAGATAATCTCCCATCTTCAATAAAATCTTCAAGATCATCATAATTTAAAAATTTCCCATCAGGCATTTCTAAATCAAGTCCGCTGTTTGCAGTTTCATAAGAAGAATGAACTGCTCCCCAATCTGACATAACTAATCCGCTAAACTCCCATTCGCTTTTTAATTTATGAATAAGTAACTCATCATTCTCACTGCAATATTTTCCGTTTAATTTATTATATGCCGACATGACGGTTAAAACGTTAGCTTCTTGAACTGCAGCTTTAAATGCAGGGAAATAAATTTCATTTAATGCTCTTTCAGAAACAATTGCATCAATGAACATTCTCTCATGCTCTTGATTATTAACTGCAAAATGTTTGACTGTTGCAGCAACATTTTCCGATTGAACTCCATTTATATAACTCACACCAATTCTTGAAGTTAAAAAAGGATCTTCCCCAAAGCTTTCAAAATTTCTACCGCCTTGTGGAATTCTTGCAATATTTACACAAGGTGCTAAAATTACATTCCTTCCTTTACCTTTGGTTTCTCTAGCAATTGAGCTACCTACATTCATAACTAAATCCGGATTCCAAGTTGAAGCTAGTGCAATACCAGAAGGGAATGCAGTTGATTCTCCCCATCTAACGCCAAGTGGTCCATCGGTCATTTTTAGTTGGGGAATGCCAAGCCTTTTTATTTCTTTTGATTCAAAACCGGTTCCACCGAGCAAATCAATTTTTTCTTGAATTGTTAACTGTAATAATATTTTTTCGATTTTCTCTTCAATTAACTTTTCACTTTGGCTGGATTGCGAATACAAAATATTAGTAGAACCAAAGAGTAAAACTAGTATTAATATTATGATCGATTTCACTATTGACCTCATTTTCATTTATATATTCGAATTTAGAATAAGCACAAAAATTTAAATTGATATGAAGAACAATAATAATTAAAAAATCACTTTATTTTCCAATATAACTAGTTATGATTTTCAAATGATTCTCAATATTTTGAATTGTACACAGTTGAGAAAAGATAACAAATGAATATTCTTTTTGTTAAGAGAATGGTTGGTAACACCTAATGATTATATTAGTTTTTTGTAGATTTATTTTTTTAAGGAAAGTGTTTAGTGTGAAAAATAACTTTCATGAAGGATAGTTTAAAATAAAAACGGCGTCTTAAAGACGCCGAAAACTTTTGAAGTTTATAGATACCTAAGCAACTTTTACGTCTTGTGCTTGAAGTCCTTTTTGGCCTTTAGCTACTGTAAACTCTACTTTTTGTCCTTCTTCGAGTGAACGGTAACCATCACCAACGATTGATTGAAAATGTACAAATACATCTTCACCATTTTGACGTTGGATAAAGCCATAACCTTTAGAACTATTGAACCATTTTACGGTTCCTGTTTCGCGCTCTGCCATGTTACGGATCTCTTAAAATAATGATAAAACTGATTAATTAAACGAACAGAGCGCCCATCTACTAAAAATTACTACGTACGAATTTTTACGAAAATTGCTCAAGTTCTACAAAAAAGAAAGAATTCTATTTCTTTCTTCGCTCCACGTGTAGGACTCGAACCTACAACCCTGCGGTTAACAGCCGCATGCTCTACCATTGAGCTAACGTGGAATAAACTAGAACTTCAAAAATATGCCATATCCAGCTTATTGTCAAGTTATTTCATAATATTTTTATATAAGTAAAATTTTATCAATTGGAATAATCCATTTTCTAAGAAGTGAGAATTCAATTAGAGAAATACTTCTTTAATTAGTTTTTACTGATATTTATATCGGCATATTAATTGATTCCATAATTATTTATTGAACATGTAAATTTGAGGGCAATATGGGTATTAATTATATTGAACACATCGGTATAGCTGTTAAAAATTTAAATGATGCAATTGAATACTATGAGAATATTCTTGGTTTAAAATGTTATGCTGTTGAAGAAGTGACTGATCAAAAAGTTAAAACTGCTTTTTTCTTAGTCGGTCAAACGAAAATTGAATTACTTGAATCAACTGCTGATGATGGACCAATATCAAAATTTATCGAGAAGAAAGGGGAAGGGATTCATCATTTAGCTTTTAATGTTGATAATGTAGCAGAATCGCTAAAAAATGTTGAAGAAAAAGGAATTAACTTAATTGATAAAGAACCACGCAAAGGAGCGGAAGGATTATCAATTGGTTTTCTTCATCCTAAATCTACATTTGGTGTTTTAACTGAATTATGTAGTAAATCTAAAGAATAATTTATTGCAAGATTTTAATTAATTGGAGAAATAATGGCAATTCAAGAGAAAATTAAAGAATTGATGGATATGCGCGAAAAAGCGCGGCTTGGTGGTGGTGAGAGAAGGATTGAATCACAGCATAAAAAGGGTAAATATACTGCACGTGAAAGAATTGATATGTTGCTGGATGAAGGAAGCTTTGAGGAATTTGATATGTTTGTTTCGCATAGAACTGTAGATTTTGGTCTTGATAAACAAAGCTATCTTAGTGACGGTGTTGTTACCGGATACGGAACTATTGACGGAAGACTTGTTTATATCTTTTCACAAGATTTTACAGTTTTTGGCGGATCTCTTTCTGAAATGTACGCTCAGAAAATTTGTAAGATTATGGACAAAGCAATGAAAATAGGTGCTCCTTTAATAGGAATTAATGATTCCGGTGGTGCTAGAATTCAAGAAGGTGTAAAAAGTTTAGGAGGCTATGCAGACATATTTCAAAGAAATATTATGGCATCCGGCTTAATCCCACAAATATCAGCAATTTTTGGCCCTTGTGCAGGGGGTGCTGTTTATTCACCAGCTTTAACTGATTTTACTATTATGACTAAAGGAACTAGTTATATGTTTGTAACAGGACCTAAAGTTGTAAAAACAGTTACAGGCGAAACAGTAACAGATGAAGAATTAGGCGGCGCTTCTATACATGCAACAAAATCCGGAGTGGCGCATTTTGTTGCTGATGATGAAGCAGAAGGAATTCTTCTTATAAGAAAATTATTAAGTTATTTACCGCAAAATAATTTGGAAGAACCACCACTTGCATCATGTGATGATCCTGTTGATAGATTAGACGATGCATTAAACGAAATCATTCCGGAAAATCCAAATAAACCTTATGATGTAAAAGATGTTATTCATTCAATTGTAGATTATAGTGAATTTCTTGAAGTTCAAAGACAATATGCACCAAATATCATTACAGGGTTTGCAAAATTTAATGGTATTTCTGTTGGAATAGTTGCAAATCAACCGAGTTATTTAGCAGGTGTTTTAGATATAAACGCATCTCGCAAAGCTGCAAGATTTGTTCGCTTTTGCGATTCCTTTAATATTCCAATAATAACACTTGTTGACGTTCCCGGATTTCTTCCCGGTACAGCGCAAGAATATGGCGGAATTATTCTTCACGGAGCAAAATTGCTTTTCGCATATGGTGAAGCAACCGTTCCCAAAATAACTATAATTTTGAGGAAGGCGTATGGCGGAGCTTATGATGTGATGAGTTCCAAACATTTAAGAGGTGATATAAACTACGCTTGGCCGACTGCTGAAATTGCAGTTATGGGTCCCAAAGGGGCTATTGAAGTTCTACACGCAAAAGAACTTAAAGAAATTGAAACTGACGAAGCTCGAGTAGAATTCATAAAAGAAAAAGAAGATGAATATAAACGTAAATTTGCAAATCCTTATGTAGCTGCAAAATATGGTTATATTGACGACGTTATTGAACCAAGGAATACAAGATTTAGAATAATTAGAGCCTTACAAATGCTTGCTACAAAAAAAGATTCAAATCCTCCTAAAAAACATTCTAACATACCTTTATAAGGAGAGATTATGAATAATGAAATAATTAGCGATACATTAAATACAGTTCAGGATTCTCTTGCAACTGCAGTTGAAAAATCACATACTCTTGGATCAATGACTTTTGACATTTCTAAGATTAGTACAGAAGGCATAATAATAACCATTCTAGGTTATACAGTTGTATTTGCAGCTTTAGTTTTTCTATTTATAATTATTAATAATATCAAAAATCTTCTTAATCTAAATCTAAGAAAACAGCTTAAACGAGAAGGTAAAATCAAAGAAGATTCAAACGATAAAAAGGAAAGCGAATTAACAGGCGAAATTAATGCCGCAGTTGCAACAGCTTTATATCTCTTTTTTGAAGAAGCACATGATCTGGAAAATACTGTTCTCACAATTAAAAAAGTTCAGAGACCATATTCTCCATGGAGTTCAAAGATTTACGGATTAAGACAATTTCCCAAAAGATAACCGGGTTTGAAATGAAAAAATATAAGTTTACAATTAGAGGTAATCAATACGATGTTGAAATAAAGAACATCGATGACAATATTGCAGAAATTGAAGTTAATGGATCAACTTATGAAGTTGAGGTTCACAGAGAAGTTAAAACGACAAAAACACCCAAACTGATTAGAAGTGCTGTTGTTCCATCATCCGAAAGTGACAAAGCAAAGACCAGTAAACCAACAGAAAGTAAAGGCGCCGGAGTTGTTAAAGCGCCACTTCCGGGCACAATATTATCAATAAACGCAAAAGTTGGTGATATGGTAAAAAGCGGTGATACTTTGCTGGTAATGGAAGCAATGAAAATGGAAAACAACATCAAGGCAAGTATAGAAGGGAAAATAAATTCAGTAAAAATAAATATTGGAGATTCTGTTCTTGAAGGTGATGTTTTAGTCGAAATAGGGAGTTAATTAATGGAAATACTTATAAAACTTGAAGAAGGATTTGAACAATTTCTAAGATTTACATCTTTTGCAAATTTTCAATGGGAACACGGGGCAATGATTTGTGTCGGGCTCATCTTTCTTTACCTCGCAATCAAAAAAGATTATGAACCTTTATTACTTGTGCCAATTGGATTCGGTATTCTTATTGGTAATATTCCTTTCTTTGAAGCCGCAGGTTTACAAATTGGTATTTATGAAGAAGGAAGCGTTCTAAATTATCTTTATTTTGGAGTACTTAAAGGTATTTATCCTCCTTTAATTTTTCTTGGAATTGGTGCAATGACAGATTTTTCTGCATTACTTTCAAATCCTAAATTAATGATTTTAGGAGCTGCGGCACAAATAGGAATATTTGTAACTTTTATAGTCGCTCTGGCATTGGGATTTGACATCAATCAAGCTGCTGCTATTGGTATTATTGGCGGCGCCGATGGTCCAACTGCCATATTTTTAGCATCAAAACTTGCGCCTGAATTAATAGGAGCTATTGCAATTGCAGCCTACTCTTACATGGCATTAGTGCCTGTTATTCAACCGCCTATTATCAAGCTTTTAACTTCCAAGGAAGAAAGATTGATAAAAATGAAACCTCCTAGAGCAGTTTCTAAAACTGAAAAAATGATTTTCCCGGTTGTTGGATTACTCCTTACAACTTTTATTTCTCCAGGCGGTTTACCTTTGCTAGGTATGCTGTTTTTCGGTAATATTCTAAAGGAAAGCGGAGTAACAAAAAGATTAGCAGATACTGCTTCTAAACCGTTGATTGATATTGTTACAATTTTATTGGGCTTAACTGTTGGTGCTTCAACTCAAGCTACCACTTTTTTAACTCCTCAATCAATTATGATTTTTATACTTGGAGCAATTTCATTTATGATTGCAACAGCAGGCGGAGTAATATTTGCGAAGATCATGAATTTATTCCTTAAGGAAGGGGATAAAATAAATCCAATGGTTGGTGCTGCAGGAGTTTCAGCAGTTCCGGATAGTGCACGTGTAGTTCAAATGTTGGGAATAAAAGAAGATCCAACCAATTATTTATTGATGCATGCAATGGCGCCAAACGTTTCCGGTGTTATTGGTTCTGCAGTTGCAGCCGGAATAATGTTAAGTCTTCTAAGTGGAATCTTATAGTTCAATTTTCTTAAGAGCCCTTCAAAAAGAGGGGCTTTTTTATATGTTATGTTTTTCCTTCCGATTAACTACATTTGTTAGTAAAAATACATGAAGGTATTTTATGTCAAAGTTATTCTTACTTATTTCTGTTTTATTTGTTGCTTCAACTTATAATGGACAAGAAAACACTTGCTCTTTTGCTAAATCAGCAAATATGAAAAAAGTCTTTCAATATAATAAGACTGCTTACCCGGGAGATAATTCATTTGATGCCACATATTATAAACTAAATCTTATTATTGATTATGATAGTGAGTTCTTAAATGGCGAAGTAACAATTAATGGATTAAGCAAATCAGAAAATCTATCTAGTATTTTTCTTGATTTACAGAATTCGTTCAATGTTGATTCTGTAAAATATATGAATAATTCTTTAGAGTATTCTCATCAGTCAGCTAAACTTTATATTAATTTCCCACTTCCATTAGGAACCGATGAAGAGTTTTCTTTGGTAGTTTTCTATCAAGGGAAACCGGGCAGTTCAGGATTTGGAAGTTTTGAATTCAGCAATACAACTGGCGGGCATCCAGCTATTTGGACACTTAGCGAACCATATGGTGCAAGCGATTGGTGGCCATGTAAAGATTCCCCGGCTGATAAAGTTGATTCATCGGACGTTATTGTAACTGCGGATAATGATTTTGTAACAGTTTCAAACGGAAAACTTATTGAAACTATTGATAATGGAAATGGAACTAAAACTTATAATTGGAAAAATTCTTATCCAATAGCCCATTATTTAATTTCTTTGGCAATGGCAAATTATAATACTTTTGAAGAATATTGGAATTATAATGGAACTGATTCAATGCAAGTTATTCATTATAACTATCCGGAAAATTTAACAACAACAAGAATCAATCAGCTAAAAAAAACTATACCTATGCTAAATGAATTTTCAGAAATGTTTGGATTATATCCTTTTATAAATGAAAAATATGGGCATGCCGAATTTGGATGGTCAGGCGGAATGGAACATCAAACAATTTCTTCTATGGGATCATTTGGTGAAGACATCGTTTCTCATGAATTAGCGCATCAATGGTTTGGTGATAAAATAACATGTGCCAATTGGCAAAATATATGGTTAAACGAAGGATTTGCAACTTACTCAGAAGCACTGTGGTTGGAAAAAGCTTATGGTAAAACTAGATATAATTCCAAAATAATTGATGAAATGGGAAGTCCAACTAAATGGTGGACAGCAAAAGCCGCAAACGGTTCAATTTATGTTAAGGATATTAGCAGCGTAAATTCAATTTTTAATTCTGCTAGAAGTTATGCTAAAGGCGCCATAGTTCTGCATATGCTTAGAGGTGTTCTGGGTGATGAGGACTTCTTCAAAGTTATTTATGAATATTCAAATCATCCGGAATTTGCATTCAAAGCTGCTGTTACTGAAGACTTTCAAGCTGTTGCTGAAGAAGTCTCTGGTGAAGATTTAGATTATTTTTTTGATGAATGGATCTATGGCGAAAACTATCCTAAGTATAATTATAGTTATATTATTGATCCGTCAACTTCAAACTTGATAGTAAATATTTTGCAGTTCACAAATACTAATCCAACTTATTTTACAATGCCAATTCAATTGAGACTCTATAATACAGAGATTGATACTATCGTTACTGTATTTAGTAATCAGCGAAGTCAGATTTTTGAGTTTCCCGGAATAAATTCAATCACAAATGTAATCTTCGATCCAAACAATTGGATTATGAAAGATGTTGATTACGTTGCTAATATTGATGAAATAATAAATCCAAATGAATTTAATTTGTATCAGAATTATCCAAATCCGTTTAATCCAAATACTAATATCAAATACTCAATCCCAACTAAAGAAAATGTTAGTCTAAAAATTTATGATATTCTTGGAAATGAAATTTCCATTTTGGTTGATGAACAAAAAATAGCGGGGACTTACGAAGTAGATTTTGATGCTTCCAATTTACCAACCGGAATTTATTTTTATGTTTTAAAAGCGGGAAATTATATTCAATCTAATAAAATGCTTTTCCTAAAATAGTGTCAAATGTGAAAGGGAAGAGTTTTAGAAAAAAATAATTAAATAAACGAATCCGGTGCGGATAAGTAAAAATGCATATTTATCCAAATTAATTAGTACGATCCTCTTATCAGAAAAAATAATGAATCAATTATAAAGCTATCCAGATAAGCTATAAAACCACTTCAATCTATTAAGCTTAACTATTAACATAATCTACACAAAAACCCTTTCTCTATTCATTAAAAAATACGTGAAATTTTTAGAAAGAATTCTTGACTTTCCCAAAAAAAATAACTTAATTGGCAGTCATGTGGGGAGAACTATTATAAAAATGTCAAAAAGTGTCAAATGTTTATAGGAAATTTTACATATTCGATTGATGCAAAAGGTAGAGTTAGCATTCCGGCTAAATTACGCAAATATGTGAGCCCGGAATCGAATGATACCTTTATAATTACGCGCGGTACAGTGCAGTGTTTGGATTTATATCCGCTTGATATTTGGCGTGAGCAAGTAGCAACTAAATTAAGTAAACTAAACTCATTCGATCCACAAGAGGCGGTTTTTATAAGAATGTTTCTCCAAGAAGCATCTGAAGATAAATTAGATAGTCAATCAAGATTAATCATTCCAAAATCATTAATCGAATATTCCGGCATTGAAAAAGAAGTATTTATTTTAGGCGCCATGCAGAAAATAGAACTTTGGAATCCAAGTGTATATCAAGAATATATTAAGAATTGCAATAAATCATATGAAGAGATTGCTAAAGAAGTAATGAAGATGTGATAAATTTATGATACACGAACCGGTGTTATTAAGAGAATCGCTTGAATATTTAGTTATAAATAAATCCGGTATCTATTTCGACGGAACAATTGGCTTTGGTGGTCATTCAGAAAAAATTCTTGAACAACTTAATGAAACTGCTCTTTTAATCGGTTCTGATAAAGACAAAGAAGCATATAATTATTGCAAAAATAAATTTTCTGATGATAAAAGAGTAAAGCTTTATCATGGGAGTTACAAACATTTAGATACTTTTTCAAAAATAGAATTTATTGATGGCTTTGATGGAATTTTTGCTGACTTAGGTGTCTCATCTTATCAGCTTGATGATATTGATGCCGGATTTACATTCAGACAAGATTCTATTTTAGATTTAAGAATGAATAAAGAGGAAGGAAAACCTGCACATTTCTATTTGAATACTTTAGATGAAAAAGAAATTGCAGATCTAATTTATAATTTAGGGGAAGAAAGAAGTTCTAGACAAATTGCAAAAAAAATTATTGAAGCAAGAAAAAACGCTCAAATTACAAGAAGCAGTGAACTTAAAGAATTAATTGCGTCATTTGTACCGGGTCATCATTTATCAAAAACATTGAGTCGGGTTTTTCAGGCTTTACGTATTTACGTTAATAATGAACTTGGGGATTTAGAAATATTTTTAGACAAAGCAATTAAACTTTTGAATCCGGGAGGAAGAATAGTAATTCTAACTTATCATTCTTTGGAAGACAGAATTGTAAAAGAGAAATTTAAGTATGAAACGCTTGATTGCATTTGTCCTCCGGAAAGTCCGATTTGCAATTGCAATAAAGAATCAACTTTAAAATTAGTTACAAGAAAACCAATTGTTCCTAGTGCAGAAGAAATTAAAGGAAACAGAAGATCAAGAAGCGCAAAATTAAGAGCGGCGGAAAAAAAATGAATCAAAATTATTCATTGGGAAAATTATTCTTAATCATTGTAATAGCGGCGTCGTCGCTTTTTGCGCATTTATACATGAAAAAAGAAATCAGTACAATGAATAGAATTAAAAATAATAGCGAATTAAAGTTAAGTGCTTTGAAAGGGAAGATTGAAGAAAGTAATGTTGATTTTCAAAAAGAATCATCACAAGATTCAATTATTGCAAGAGTAAAAAGATTTAAGATTCCTTTAGAAAGATATTTTGAAGAACCGCAGGAAATTGTAGTTGACGGAAAACAAATTGAAAGATTGCAAAGAATTATTGAAGATAAATATGAATAATTCTAGAGCCTTACTTTCAATAATAGCTTTCTTTGTTTTTTTTGTTGCTATTGGAGTACAGCTTTATAATATCCAAGTAAAGGATCATGATAAATTTAAATATTATGCAGAGCGGCAGCAGAATAAGATTTATCCGGTAAAATCTGAAAGAGGAACCGTCAAAGATAGAGAAGGAAAAGTTTTAGCTTATACCAAAGATGATATTTCCTTTTATGTTGATACAAGAATGTTATCAAAAAATGGACGAGATACTTTAGCATCAAGACTTTCAGCGGTTTTTGGAAAGTCAAAAAATCATTACATAAAACAAATGAAATCAAAAAAAGGAAATGTTCTTTTAGAGAAAAAAGTATCTCGTATAGAATCATTACTTTTATCTGATTTAGTGGTTGATGCATTTTATAAAACTGAAGATTATACAAGAGTTTATCCTTATGGAAAATCTGCCTCTCACATTTTAGGATTTGTAGATCAAAATGAAAATGGTGCAACCGGAATTGAAAAACAATTAAATGAACAACTAACCGGAATTGATGGAAGACTACTGGTTGAAAGAGATGCTTTAGGAAGAATTGTGACTGTAAATGACGAATTAACAATTCCTGCCGTAAGCGGGGCGGAAGTAACTTTAACAATTTCTCAGCAGTATCAAAGCATTTTGGAAGAAGAATTAGAAAAAGGATTGAATGAATATCAATCAAAATCCGGTGTTGGAATTGTTATGAATCCAAAGAATGGAGAAATTCTTGCAATGGCAAGTTTCCCAAATTACAATCCGGAAGATTATAATAAATATTCAAATGAAGAAAGAAGAAATAGAATTTTAACCGATACTTATGAGCCGGGTTCAACAATAAAAGCTATTGTTATGTCAATGCTTTTTGAAGAAGAAAAAGTTAGAGAAAACGAAGTTATTAATACAGAAAATGGTACTTATAAATTTTTGCGAACAAGAATTAAAGACACTCATTCATTTGAAAATTTAACAGTGAGAGAAGTACTAGAGCAATCCAGTAATATTGGAATGGTAAAATTAAGCGCCAGGCTTGATGATAACAGCTTTTATAAATATTTAAGAGATTTTGGATTTGGAAATACAACCTCAATTGATATTCCGGGAGAAACAGCCGGAAGATTAAAAAAGCCGGATGAATTCTCAAAATACACTAAAGCATTTGTTGCTCACGGATATGAAATTGCTGTAACTCCAATGCAGGTTATTTCTGCATTTAGTGCAGTAATAAATGGCGGAATTCTTTATCAGCCGCATGTTGTAAGTAAAATTAAATCTTTTTCTAAAAATGAAGTTGTTGAAAATAATTCAAAAAAAATTAGAAGAGTTATTTCTGAAAAGACTTCTAAGAAAATGAAAGAACTGCTTTTAGGTGTTGTTGAAAATGGAACTGCAAGTTTGGCAAGATTAGATGATGTTTTAATTGGCGGGAAAACCGGAACTTCACAAAAATTAATTAAAGGAAGTTATTCAAGTACTGATTATAATTCTTCTTTTATTGGATTTTTTCCTGCAGACGATCCGCAAGTAATTTGTTTAATTGTTATTGATTCCCCTAAAATTGGAAGATACGGAGGAAGAGTTGCTGCACCGATTTTTAGAAATGTTGCTGAGAGAATTATTGAATCTGATAACAGTTTTTCTCCATACAGAAAAAGTATTAAAAGGGATAATAATTTAGTTAATGAATTACTTATTGCAGAAAACAGCGAATCCGAAAATTATGTTCCTAGCCAAGATATATTTATTACAGCCAATTTCACCGAAGAATTAGATCAACGGGTTACTGAAAATTTCAACAGAACTACAATGCCAAATCTTATAAACAAATCGATCAAAGAATCAATTTCAAAATTGACGGCATTAGGAATTAAATATAAAATCAAAGGTTCGGGAAAAATTATATCACAATCCATTCAACCGGGAAGTAGAATTAAGGAAGGAATGATTTGTGAATTATTTTGTTCAAGTGAGGTTTCAAATAACTAATGAAACTTCGAGATCTACTAAATACCGTTAAAACAGTTGAAGTGAAAGGGGAAATTGGGGATAAAGAAATTAGCTCAATAATTCTTAATTCCCGAGAAGTAAAAGCAAATTCACTTTTTGCGGCTATTAAAGGATTTAAAACTGACGGTCATAATTTTATAAATGCTGCAATTGAAAATAATGCTTCAGCTGTTTTGTTGGAGGAAAGTACAAACGAACTTGACAAATTATTTTTTGAAAATAATTGTGTGAAAATTAAAGTTGAAAACAGCAGACGCGCATTTGCAGAGGTTTCATGCGGGTTTTATAATTATCCTTCGGAAAAGCTTAATATGATTGGGGTTACCGGTACAAAGGGAAAAACTACATCTGCTTTTTGCTTAAAATATATTTTGGAAAGTAACAATCAAAAAACCGGATTAATTGGCACGATAAAGAATTTAACAGGTGAAAAGGAATTACCTTCAAAGTTGACTACTCCCGAAGCAAATGAAGTGAATTATTTGTTGAGTGAAATGCTTAAATCCGGCTGCAGTTCAGTTGTTTCTGAAGTTTCTTCTCATTCACTTTATCTTGATAGAGTTTATGGATTGGATATTGATATTGCTGTTTTTACAAATATTACTTCTGACCATTTGGATTTTCACGAATCATTTGAAAATTATTTTAATGCAAAAAAAATACTTTTCGATTCTATGAAACCAATAGGGAAAGTTATTTATAATATTGACGATGAAAATGGAATTAAGATAGTTGCAGATACAAAAGCCGAAAAATTCTCTTATGGGTTTAATGATTCTTCTGATTTTAAAATCAGCAATTTGGAATATGATATAACAGGAACCAGATTTTCATTATTGCATCAAAGTAAAGAATATTCTGTATCAACTGATTTGATAGGGAAGTTTACTGCATACAATGTTACAGCTTCAATAATTACGGCACATTTAAGCGGTGTTGATTTGGAAAAAGCCGTTAACGATGCTAAAAATATCCCCCAAATTCCGGGGAGATTTGAAGTTATAAATCACAAAAACAAAAATGTAATTATAGACTATTCGCATACTGCCGATTCAATAAAGCAAGCTCTAGAGTCAATTATTCATCTAAATAAAAATCATCAGAAAGTATATACAGTTTTTGGATGCGGTGGTGATAGAGATAAAACTAAAAGACCAATCATGGGAAAAATCGCAACAGAATTAAGCGATAAAGTTATAATTACATCTGATAATCCTCGCACAGAAAATTCTTTAGATATTATAAATGATATCAAAAAAGGAATTGCAAAAAATAATTATGAAGTAAATGAATCACGAGAAGAAGCAATTAAAAAAGCAATAATTGATTCTGAAGAAAGTGCAATAATTCTAATTGCGGGAAAAGGGCATGAAGAGTATCAAGAAATAAATGGCATTAGAAATCATTTCTCGGACAAGGAAACAGCAGAGAGGTATTTAAGGTTATGAAGACTTTAAAAATTACTTTAGAAGATTTATTTAAATTGGAATCTTCGGAAATATTTAATCCTGATTCATATAAAGATTGTAAAAATATTTCTATTGATTCGAGAGAAATAAAAAAAGATTCTTTGTTCGTTGCAATAAAAGGTGAAAGATTTAATGGTCATGATTTTGTAAATGATGCTCTAAGAAACGGTGCATCATCAATAATGATAGATGAATCAGAGATTCAGAGATTTGACTCTGTCGATAATACAATTATCACAGTCAAAGATACAACGAAAGCATATGGCGATTTAGCAAGAGTTTGGCGTCACAAATTAAAAGCAAAAGTAATTTCGCTTACTGGCAGTAATGGTAAAACAACTACCAAAGAAATGCTTGCGGCAATTCTAAAAACGAAATTCAAAATTGTAAAAACGGAAGCGAACAATAATAATCATATTGGCGTACCACTTACAATTTTCCAAGCAAATGCAAATACTGAAATATTAATACTTGAGCATGGAACAAATCATTTTGGCGAAATTCCTTATACATCTAAAATTGCAGATCCTGATATTACTTTTATAACAAATATTGGTGATTCTCATTTAGAATACTTAAAAACACGAAATGGAGTTTTTGAAGAAAAATCAGCTTTGCTAAATGTTTGTCGGGATATAGGCGGGCAAGTACTTATAAATATTGATGATCATATAATTCATAGAAATCAAAAAAAATATCATAACAGAATTACTTATGGATTCAAAGGATCACCTGATATTAAAGGGAAAATTCTTGGTTATACGGAAGATGGAAAAACACAAGTATTAATTACCTATAAAAACAAAAAAATAGAAGTAGAACTTCCTCTGTATGGTGAATCGAATGCAAAGAATTTTCTGGCGGCAGTTTCTGCATCTTTAATTCTAAAATTAAAGAAAGATGAAATAATTGATGCTGCAAAAAAACTAAAATCATATCCGCAAAGATTAGATGTAAAAAAAAGAAAAAGTATAATACTAATTGATGACACTTATAATGCGAATCCTGACTCTATGATAGCCGCTATTGAACTTATGAGCAAAATAAAAAACAAATCAAAAAAAATAGCTTTTCTTGGCGATATGTTTGAGCTTGGGGAAAATAGTGCCGAGATGCATGCTAATCTTGCCGGAATAATTATGAAATGCAAAATTGATGAGGTTTATACAATTGGCAAAGATATGGTTCATCTTAATGATTTCTTGAAGTCACGAAGAATAAGCATAAAACATTTTGAAGAACGCAATGAGTTAAGAGAATTTATAAAATCAGTTCCTTTGGAAGATTCGGTAGTATTAGTAAAAGGAAGCAGAGGTATGAAAATGGAAGAATTTATTGAAGCCATTAATGAGAGAATAAACTAATGTTCTATTATTTATTTGATTACATAAATGAAATGTTTAATCCGCCTGGATTTGGTGTATTTAGATTTTTAACATTTCGATCGGCATTAGCAGCAATTACTGCGTTGGTTCTCTCATTTTATATTGCTCCTAAAGTTATTAAATTTTTGCAAAAAGCACAGATTGGTGAGGAGGTTAGAAAAGAAGGACCTCAATCTCATTTTAGCAAAAAAGGAACGCCAACAATGGGAGGCGTGATAATAATTTTTTCGGTTGTTATTCCGGTTTTATTGTGGGCTGATATTTTAAGCAGTTATATACTTCTTGTACTATTAGGAACGATATCACTAGCAATGGTGGGCTTTTTAGATGATTATTTGAAAGTTGTAAAAAAATATTCAAAAGGATTGATTGCAAGGTACAAACTTTTAGGTCAAGTTTTAGTCGGATTTATTGTTGGGCTTGCTGTTTTTTATTTACCCGAATTTAGTTCATACAGCACTGAAACAACTTTACCTTTCTTCAAGAATTTAAATTGGGATTTCTCTTATCTCTATATACCTACTGTAATTTTTATTATTACTGCCACTTCTAATGCAGTTAATCTTACTGATGGTTTAGATGGTTTAGCAATTGGAAATATCATAATAGTTATGCTAACACTAGCTATAATAAGCTATGTAACCGGAAACGTAATTTATTCTGATTACTTAAATATCCTTTATTTGCCGGGAGCCGGTGAACTAACAGTATTTATTGCCGCATTTATTGGCGCTGGACTAGGATTTTTGTGGTTTAACTTTTATCCGGCTCAAGTATTTATGGGGGATACCGGTTCTCTTGCTCTTGGAGGAGCTTTTGGAATTATTGCTATTCTGGTAAAGAAAGAATTATTTATTCCGATTCTTGGAGGAATTTTCTTCCTTGAAACAGTATCTGTAATAATTCAAACATCATACTATAAATACACAAAAAAGAAATATGGTGAAGGCAAAAGATTTTTTAAGATGACTCCAATTCATCATCACTTTGAATTAATGAATTGGCCTGAACCAAAGATTGTAATTCGTTTTTATATAATTACAATAATTTTAGCAATTATTAGTTTGGCTTCATTCAAGATACGCTAATGGAAATAATTAATAAAAAAATATCGATAATTGGGGCGGTTAGAAGCGGAGTTGCAGCGGCAAAACTCGCGAAAAGAGCAGGCGCGTTTCCATTTGTTTCTGATCAATCGAATTTTGAAAAAATTAGAGATTCTTTATTCCTTTTGGATGAAGAGAGAATTCCTTATGAGTATGAGCATCATACAGATAAAGTCTTTGATTGCGATTTTATTGTAACAAGTCCTGGAGTTCCGTCTGATGCCAAGATTTTAATTGAAGCAGCAAAAAGAAAAATTTTAATAGTAAGTGAAATTGAATTTGCATCATGGTTTTGTAAAGGTAAAATAATTGCAATTACCGGAACAAACGGAAAAACTACAACAACTACCCTTATGGCTCATGTGCTTAACAGCTGCGGTGTTAAAGCTCATTTGGCCGGGAATATTGGATTTGCATTTTCGGAAATTGCAGATAAAGTAAATGAAACAGAATATGTTGCTCTTGAAGTTTCTAGTTTTCAATTAGATTTTATAACAAACTTTAGACCATTTATTTCAATACTGCTCAATATTACTCCCGATCATCTTGATAGATATTTTAATGAGTTCTCTTTTTATAAATTTTCTAAATATAAAATTGCACAGAACCAAATAGAAGAGGATTTTTTTATTGTAAATAAAGATTCAAAAGAAATTGAACTCAGTAAAATAAATACGAAACCACGCTGGTTTTATTTTTCACTATTAAACCAGGAAATAAATGGCTGTTTTCTAAAAGATGATTTCATTGTTTTCAACAGAAATTCTAAATCAGAAATAATAAACATAAATGAACTTACAATTAAAGGTGAGCATAATCTACAAAATGTAATGTCAGTAATTAATGCTGCCAAGTTAATTGGAATTGAAAACGAAAAAATAAAAATAGCTTTGATGAATTTTAAGGGTGTTGAACATAGACTGGAGCTGGTAAGAGTTTTTGATAGTATTGAATTTATTAATGATTCAAAAGCTACTAATGTTGATTCGGTTTGGTATGCTTTAAGAAGCTATAATAAACCTATCCATTTAATTATTGGTGGAAAAGATAAGGGGAATGATTACAACCAAATTAAAGATGAAGTAAAAAAGAGAGTAAAAAAAATATATTCAATTGGTTCATCAAAAGAAAAAGTGTTTAATTTTTTTAAGGATTTGGTTGAATCGGAAACATACAACAGCCTAGAAGACGCGGTTAAAAGTGCCAATAAAAATGCAGAAGAAAACGAGATCGTACTTTTATCCCCAGCCTGTGCAAGCTTTGATATGTTTGACAATTATGAACATAGAGGGAAAGTGTTTAAAGAAATAGTGAGTTCTCTGAAATGAAAAATCTAATTCGAGCCGAAATAATTTTAGTGCTTGTCCTTATGATTCTTGGAGCGTTGCTTGTATTTTCTGCAAGCGGAACTTATAGCTTCGAAAAGTTTGATAATTTGTATTTCCTTTTTAAATCGCACATTATAAAAATTATTGGGGCAATTACGCTTTTAATTATTGCTGCAGTTATCCCTTATGAATTTTATAAAAAATATAGCAAACACATTTTAGTTTTTGTAATCCTATTACTTGCAGCAACTTTATTTTTTGCACCAAAAATTAAGGGAGCTGCAAGATGGATTGATCTATGGGTTATCCAATTTCAGCCTTCGGAGTTGGCGAAAATTGTTTTAATGATGCACCTGGCAGTTATGATTGAAAAAAAAGGAGAAATGATAAAAGAATTTAAAAACGGATTTTCATATACACTTGTATGGGTATTTCTAGTTGCAATTTTAATTTTAATGCAGCCAAATGTCAGTACAAGTTTATTAGTAATAATTCTCTCTTTCACTTTGCTTTATGTAGGCGGAGCAAGAGGAAAACATGTTTTTACAACTTCTGCTGTGTTAGGTGGAATCGGACTTTCAATGATGATGATTTTTTCACATTCAAGAGAAAGAATATTATCCTTTATTAATAATATTGGAACTTCAGGCGACATAAATATTCAAGTTAAACAAGCCAAAATTGCTTTGGGTAGCGGTGGATTTTTTGGTGTTGGTATTGGTAATAGCCAGCAAAGTAATTTGTTTTTACCTGAATCATACGGCGATTTTATCTTTTCAATTCTGGGTGAAGAACTAGGATTCTTAGGAACAATAGTAGTTTTATCAATTTATTTCGCAATCTTTTTTATTGGAGTAATGATTGCAAAGAGAACTAAAGATACTTTTGGTCAACTACTAGCGTATGGATTATCATTTAACATAATTTTAAGCGCTTTTATAAATGCCGCTGTTGTTACAGGAATGCTTCCAACAACCGGAATAACTTTGCCGTTTATTAGTTTTGGAGGAACCTCAATAATTGTTTTTTGTATTTCGATTGGATTAATAATTAGCATTGGTAAATATGGTCAAGTTCAAGATTCAGAATTAAAATTGGCTGAAGTTTGAAAAAGTCAACAAACATATATCGATTTGTTTTTGCAGCCGGGGGAACAGGCGGTCATTTATATCCTGCCATTGCTGTTGCTGATTCCATAAGACGAATAAAACCTGAATCTGAAATTCTTTTTGTTGGAACTAAAAATAAAATTGAAGCAAAAGTTGTTCCTGAAATGGGTTATAAATTTAAATCGATTTTTATTTCGGGATTTAGCAGAAAACTAAATTTCGCAAATTTATTATTCCCGTTTAAATTAATATATAGTTCTTTGCAATCATTGCTAATATGCTTTTCCTTTAGGCCCAGAGTGGCTGTGGGGGCAGGTGCTTATGTAGCTGGACCTGTTTTATGGGGTGCATCTGTTCTTGGTTCAAAAATAATACTAATGGAACAGAATAGTTATCCTGGGATTACTAATAGATTATTAGAGAAAAAAGCTCATGAAATTCATTTGTCTTTTGAAGAGTCGAAAAAATATTTTAGGATAAAAGATAATTTATTTGTGACCGGAAACCCTATTAGAGTTGACTTTAATTTAAGTGAAAAAAATAATTCTAGAACTGAATTGGGATTAAGCGTAACTAAGAAGACACTGGTTATTCTTGGCGGAAGTTTAGGCGCAAGGTCATTAAATGAAGCAGTCATAAATAATTTAGACAAATTTAAGAATGAACATATCCAGATAATATTACAATGCGGAAAAAGATATTTTGATGAAATAGAGAATATGCAATCAGACTTCTTTAAGGTTTTTGACTTTATAAGTGATATGCCAAAAATCTATTCTGCTGCAGATTTAATTATTGCAAGAGCAGGTGCTACAACTATTGCGGAGTTAGCATATTTAGGTCTGCCGGTAATTTTTGTGCCTTCTCCAAATGTTGCTGAAGATCATCAATATAAAAATGCTAAATCGTTAGTTGACGAAAATGCTGCTGAATTAATTAGAGATAGCGAAGTAAGTGAAAAATTATTTGAAAAGACAATTCATTTATTGAAAAATGAAAGTCGAATACTTGAATTGTCTAATAATATTAAAAAATTCTCAAAACCAAATGCTGCAAAGGAAATTGCGATAAGAGCAATTAGATTGGCAGAAAAAATTTAGGAAAGATTTATGATTCATAATGTAATTAAAAAAATTCATTTTGTTGGAATTGGCGGAATTGGAATGAGCGGAATTGCAGAAATAATGCTTAACCAAGGATTCGAAATTTCAGGTTCGGACTTAAATACTTCGGAAGTAACTGAAAGTCTTAAGGCTAAAGGAGTTACAATTTGTGAAGGACATTCTGCAGATAATCTTAAAGATGCAGATGTTTTGGTTTACTCATCTGCCGTAAACAAAGAGAATCCTGAGGTTCTTGCGGCAATTGAAAGAAAGATTCCGGTTATAAAACGATCTGAAATGTTAGCAGAATGTATGAGAATGCGCTATGGTATTGGTATTGCCGGAACTCATGGAAAAACTACTACAACTTCAATGGTTGGATTAGTTTTAACTGAAGCAGGAATTGATCCTACTATTATTGTTGGCGGAAAACTTAGTGGACTTGGCGGAACCAATGCCAGACTAGGAAACAGTGAATACATTGTTGTTGAAGCTGATGAATTTGATAGAACATTTTTAAGTCTTACTCCCAGTATTGCCGCAATCACAACTTTAGAAAAAGAACATCTTGATACATACAAAGATTTGGATGATATAAAATCAGCATTTGTCCAGTTTGCAAATAAAGTCCCTTTCTTTGGATTTGTAATTTTATGTCTTGATGAACCTGCTCTCCAGGATATCATTCCGCTAATTAATAAAAAAATATTTACTTATGGGTTAACTTCACAAGCGGATGTAAGGGCTGTAGATATTGTGCATGATAAGTATTCAAGCACTTATACAGTTATTTATAAAGGTGAAGTGTTAGGTCAAATAAAAATCAATATACCGGGAGTTCATAATGTGAAAAATTCTCTAGTTGCTGTTACAATTGCAAAAGAATTGGGAATTGATTTTGAAGTTATCAAGAAATCATTAGAGGCTTTTGCTGGAGTTTATAGAAGATTTGAAACTAAATATGATAATGAAATTTTAGTTGTAGATGATTATGCTCATCATCCAACAGAAACAAATGCAACTTTAAGCGGAATTAGAAGCGGTTGGAAACGCAGACTGGTCGCTGTGTTTCAGCCACATTTATTTAGCAGAACCAGAGATTTTTATGAAGAATTTGGAAGGTCATTTTTGAATTCGGATGTATTTATTTGCACCGATATTTATCCAGCTAGAGAAGCACCAATTGAGGGCATAACCGGTGAACTGGTCGCAAATGCTGCTAAAAAGTTTGGTCATAAAAATGTTGTTTACGAAGCTGATAAAAACAACTTACCTGAGCTTTTAAATTCAATAGTAAAAAAGGATGATATCATAGTAACAATGGGCGCCGGCGATATTTGGAAATTTGGAGAAAAGTTTATTGATGTTTACAAAAAAAGCAAATAGAAAACCAGGCACTAACAAGTTTGGATTTGCAATAATGTTGTTTGCAATTGTAGGATTAATTTATCTATCAGTCGCTTTGGGCAATGAGGAAAAGGATTATTCAATAAATCTTATTGAGATTAATGGAAATGTTTATTTGAGTAAAGAAGAATATTATAAATATGCAAATTTTAATGACACAGAAAATTACAGCGAATTATCTCTTCCTATTATAAGAGATAGAATTCAAAAGCATCCTTATGTAAAAAATGCTGAAGTTGAATATGAAGGCAATGGAAAAGTTACTGTTAATATTAAAGAAAAGTTATTTAATGCAGTTTTATTAGCGGACAACAAAAATTATTTAGTTAGTGATGAATTTGAACTAGTCCCATTGCAGCTTTATACTCAAATGGTAAATTATCCGGTAATCATAAATCCAAACGATAAAATTGATTATGCTAAAAAAAAATACATTACTAATGAATCTGAATCATTAATTGGGCTTAAAATAATTTCTTCAGTAAAATTAATAAATCCGGAATTATATGATTTAATATCGGATGTTGATTTGAGCGGCGAAGAAAATATTAGTCTGCGCTTAACAAATTACGAATATGAAATAAAGCTGACAAAAAAAGATTTTATAAGACAACTTTCTTATTTAAGTGAAATATGGAATAGATTAAAAAACAATCAGATGCAGAATAGAATTGAATATGTCGATCTTAGATTTAACCAGCATGTGTTTATTGGATTTAAACAAGAAAGCGAAGTAAACGGAGAAATTAATTCATGAAGAAAAGGATAGTTGCCGGATTAGATCTAGGTACAACTAAAGTTTGTGCAGTTATTGCAGAAGAAACCGAAACAGGAATTGATGTTTTAGGATTTGGTGTTTCTCCGTCTGAAGGATTAAATAGAGGACTTGTAGCTAATATTCAAAAAACTTCTCAAGCAATTAAAGAAGCTGTTGATATTGCTTCAAACCGAGCCGGATTAACTGTAACAGATTTAAATGTTGGTGTAGCAGGCGAACATATTATTAGCATGGAAAACACGAATTATGTCACCATCAATAATCCGGATAGAGAAATAACCGAAAAAGATATTGAACGTTTAAATGCAGATGTAAGACTAATGAGAATTCCGGCGGATAGACAAATTCTACATATTATTCCGGAAGAATATACTGTTGATAGTCAATCAGGTATTGATAATCCAATTGGAATGTGCGGATCAAAACTTGAGGCAATTAGTCATGTAGTATTGGCTTCTACACATGCTATTCAGAATATTCATAAATCTGTAGAGCGTGCCGGATTTAAAGTTAAAGATTATATCCTTCAGCCAATTGCTTCAAGCTCATCTGTACTTGATGAAAATGAGCAAGATTTAGGAATTGCTTTAATTGATATTGGAGGCGGTACAACTGATGTTGCAGTATTTCATGATAAAAGATTGAAGCATACAAAAGTTATTGGTGTTGCCGGCAATCAAGTTACAAATGATATTCGGGAATATTTTGGAATTGTAACTTCAGAAGCAGAGAAATTAAAAAAAGAATATGGCTATGCTCATATAGAATCAATTATTAAAGATGAAGATATATACATAAAAGGAGTTGGTGCAAGAGGTAATTTCAAATTACCAACATCCTTATTAGCTCAAATAATAAGTGCTAGAATGAGAGAACTTTTTTCATTAATAGATAACGATTTAAGACAAACCGGATTCAAGAAAAAAATAAAAGCCGGAATTGTTCTTACCGGCGGTGGTTCTTTATTAAAAGGATCTACGGAATTAGCTGAAGAAGTTTTTGGACTTCCGGCAAGAATTGGTTTGCCAATTGATTTAGGCGCAGGACTTTCAGCTGAAATTGAAAGACCGGAATTTGCAACTGTAATGGGATTGGTAAAAGCTTTCCCATGGATGGGGCAGAGTGAAGAAGAAGTAAAAGATAGAAAAGTGAAACCGGCAAAAAAGAATATAAAATTTAGAAGCATAATTAAGCAGGTTCAAAAGTTTTTTGATGAATTATAATTTATTACCACAACAAGGGAGGTTCAAATGTCATTTGTAACTTTAGATAAGACAAGACCAATGTCGGCTGTGCTTAAAGTAGTAGGCATAGGCGGCGGCGGCTGTAATGCCATCCAAAGCATGATTAAAAGAGGGTTGGAAGGAGTTGAGTTTGTAACTATAAATACCGATGCGCAAGTGCTGGATAAAATTGATGCTACTCATAAAATGCAAATTGGTAAAAGTGTAACCAGAGGTTTAGGCGCCGGCGCTGATCCTAGAATTGGCAAGAAGGCAGTTGAAGAAGACAAAGAAAATATTAAAAAGATTTTAGAAGGAACGGATATGGTTTTTATCACCGCAGGTATGGGTGGTGGAACCGGAACCGGCGGAGCGGCAACTGTTGCTGAAATTGCAAAAAGTTTGGACGCATTAGTGATTGGAATTGTAACCAAACCTTTCAGATGGGAAGGTAAAAAAAGATTAAAAAATGCTGAACAAGGAATTGAGGAATTAAGACAATTTGTTGATAGTCTTATTGTCATTCCAAACGAAAGAATTTTAAATATACTAGATGGTTCTGCAACAGCTTCAGCAGCTTTCGATAAACCTAATGAAGTACTTTATGAAGCAACAAGAGGAATAGCAGATATTATAACAATTCCAGGAATTATAAATGTTGATTTTGCCGATGTTAGATCTGTAATGAATTCAAGCGGCGAAGCTCTTATGGGCTGTGGTATTGCTAGCGGAGAAAATAGAGCAATTGAAGCTGCACAAAAAGCAATTTCATCTCCATTGCTGGAAGGTATAAACATTAAAGGTGCAAAGAATATTCTCCTTAATGTAACAGGATCAAACAACCTTACAATGCAGGAAATTAATGAAGGTAACGAAATTATTTACGAAGCTGCCGGTGAAGAAGCTAACGTAATATTTGGATGGGTCAATAAAGAAGAAATGGGTGAATATGTTTCTTATACTGTAATTGCAACAGGATTTAATAGAAAAGAATCATCGCAATCACAAAGTCAAATTCAAAAAACTCAAATGCCTCAAGAAGAACCTAAGAATACGCAGATAAGAGGCGGTTTTAAAATTGGCGAAGAAGAAAAAGAAAAAATATATTCCGAAGTTCAAAATGAAAATACAGATTATAATATCCCAACTATATTTAGAGTTAAAGGATCCTCTCAAAGTATGTCAAGTAATTCTGCGTCATATCAATCGGGATTCAAATACCAAAATTTTAGTGATTTAGAAGAACAAAAAAGTAAAAAAAATACAAATAATGATGATGAAGAAGATAGTTCTTCATTCCTAAAAATGATGATGGATTAAAATTCTTTCTTAAGGCTGAAATCAAGTTTCCCCTTGTTGTGGTAAACAAGTTAGTATCTGAAACTGATTCAGCCTTTTTTTTTGACCTTAATTTCTCCACAATATTTATTTCATTCTTTACACAAGATTTACTACTTTTGTAGCTTAAATCAAATTCAAAGTATGCTAAAAAAACTAATTCTAATTTTATTGTTAAGTATCGGATTGCAAGCACAAGATTATGAGAAAGTTGGTTTAATTTCTAAATTTGGCGCTGCAGTTGGATTCACACCGGTTTGGACTATTCCTAATGTCTCAACTATGAATTCTTATCTTCAAGGTTTTGGAGTAGAAAATATAAATACATCCGGTTTTATCGGTTATGGTGGAAGTGGATATATATATGTTTTAGTTGTTAAGAATTTACGAGTTGGCGGAATTGGCTTTGGTGGAACCACAACACTTTCATCTTCAAATAATAATTCTCGAAGTGCTGAATATTATTCCGGGATGGGGGGATTAACTATTGAATATACACTTCCATTTGTTAAAGATATTGCAATTTCTGTAGGCGGAATTATTGGCGGAGGTTCTACTTCAATTAATCTTTATCAAAATAGCGGACCGCAAAATTGGGATAATATTTGGACTGATTTCAATTCCCCAAGTCTTAACCAAAGAAGAGAATTGAAGAATGCGTTTTTTACTATTACTCCAACTATAAATCTTGATTATCCTATAAATAGATTTATTGCCTTTAGAATTGGTGGAGGTTATACGATTCCGTTTAGCACATCATGGGAAGCTGATAATGGTAATGAAATAAACAATTTGCCGGGTAATCTTAGCAGTAATTCATTTTTTATTCAAACAGGAATTTTTATAGGATTTTTTGCTTTTTAAGAAATTATTAAAAGGAAATTAATGAAAAGAATTTTAGTAACGGGTGGTGCAGGTTTTATTGGAGCAAATTTCATAAACAACATGCTTCAAAAAAGAGATGATGTTGAAATTATAAATTTAGATAAACTTACTTATGCCGGAAATTTAGAAAATCTAAAACCATCTGAAAATAAAAAGAATTATCACTTTGTGAATGGCGATATAACAAATGGCGAACTTGTAAGTTATTTATTCCAAAAATATGGAATTGAATATGTAATAAATTTTGCCGCTGAATCGCATGTTGATAGAAGTATTTTAGGCTCGCAAATTTTCTACGAAACAAATGTTATCGGAACAAATGTTCTTTTAGAAACTTCAAGAAAATTTAATGTTAAGAAATTTTTGCAAGTCTCTACAGATGAAGTTTATGGAAGTTTAGGTGCAACCGGATTATTTAGAGAAGATACTCCGCTTTCCCCAAACAGTCCTTATTCTTCCAGCAAAGCTGCTTCTGATATGATGGTAAACGCTTTTTATCATACTTATGGAATGCCCGTTGTTACAACCAGATGTTCAAACAATTACGGTCCTTTGCAATTTCCGGAAAAACTAATTCCGCTTATGACGCTGAATGCATTAAGTGGAAAAAAACTCCCTGTTTATGGTGACGGCTTAAATGTGCGCGATTGGATTTACGTTATTGACCATAATGAAGCAGTTGAATTAGTTTTCGAAAAAGGAAAAGAAGGGGAAGTTTACAATATCGGAGCCAGCCAAGAAATGACAAATATCGAAATTGTAAAACTAATTCTAAAAGCGCTAGGAAAAACTGATGAAATGATTGAATACGTAAAAGACCGTCCCGGTCACGATAGAAGATACGCGATCGATTCCTCAAAAATTCAAAATGAACTTGGTTGGTCACCAAAATATAAATTTGAAGAAGCAATTCAACATACCATCAATTGGTATTTAGAAAATAAAAATTGGTGGGAAAGAATATTGAGTGGTGAATATCAAAAATATTATAATTCTCTTTATGGTAATAGGTAAAAGATGAAAAATAAATTTAGTGTTTTTTTAATAGTATTCGCAATTTTCTTAGGGAATCTGTATTCTCAAATTGAAAAATCTAATTCATCCAGCAGTGATCAATATTTGCTAAGCAGTATAAGCGTTACAATAGGCGGATCATTTATTGTAACTGGTACTTTTCAAGCAAGCCCAACAGAAAGATTAGATAATTTTGTAACAAGAATTTATAATACGGCAAAAATTCCATTTCTTTCACAAGTAAAAGATATTAATTCTTACAATCAAATAAATAGATTGATTGAGGAATATGCATTAAGAGGTATCAAACTGAAAAGATTTTCCGGTGAAGAAATTTCTATCGATTTGCAAAAATTTAGACTTACAGGAGACTTTGAATACAATCCATATCTGCAAAATGATGATGTGATTATTTTTCCTTCTTTAGATTTCGAAACCAAATTTATTGAAATTTCCGGAGCAGTGAATGTTGAATCACCTTTTCAATTTCAATTTGTTGAGGGAGATAAACTTTCAGATGCTATTTTATTCGCTCAAGGAATTAACAAATCATATGAGAAAGTAGATTCTGCCGAAATTTCACGTCTGTCTTATGACGGAAAAACTGAAGAAAAATTTAAAGTTAAAATTGCTGATGACTTTAATTTAGAAAATGCGGATAGAATTAGAATATTGGCACAAACTTCTGATAAGAAAGCTTATCGCGTTCGTGTAAGAGGCGAAGTCTATAATGAAGGTGTAATATATATAACAAAAGATAATACCACATTATTTGAAGTAATTAAAAAGACAGGCGGTTTTAAAGAAAGTGCGGATTTAAACAGAACCGAATTAATTCGTTCAGTAAATTTCTTAAATCTACCAAACTCAAATAGAGAAATCGAATTGATGTTAATGCAGAGAATGGCAAACATCGATATTGAAGATTCTGTAACATTCTTAACTGATAACAAATTAAGACTTTCACGAGGTAGTTCTGTTGTTGATTTTACTAATCTTTCAGATTCAAACTCAGCAGATGCAAATTTTATTGTAAAAGATGGTGATGTAATTTTTGTACCGGAAAAACAAAATTTAGTTTATGTTTTTGGTCAAGTTTTATCTCCGGGTTATATTGAAACCGTCCCGGGGGAAAATTTTCAATATTATTTAAATAAAGCCGGTGGGATAAGTGAGTTTTCTCGAGGCGAAATTTATTTGATTAAAGGAAAAACCAGGTCTTGGATTGAATTGGAAGAAGATTCCCAAATAGTGATAGAAAACGGAGATTTTATATGGGTTCCAAAAGAACCTTATAGAGATTTTGATTATTATTTGACAAGAGTTGGTAGTTTTGCTCAAATTATTGGAAGCATCGCAACTGTAATTGTGTTAATTGTTCAGTTAGGGAAATAAAGGTAAATGATGATGGAAAATAAAAAGCAAAATGATTTTTATGATTACTTGATTTTAATAGCAAAATTAAAGAAAATTTTGCTATTGATAGGTTTTGTTACCCTGATTTCATCTTATTTGTTAATTTACTTTTTTGTAGATGAACAGTTTGAATCTACTGCAATTATAGTCCCAACAGAATCTCAAGGATTAGGTGGGATTTCCAGTATAATTGGTAGCTTGGGAAATCTTCCAATGGGTTTGGGTGGCGCATTATCTCAAAGTGGAGATATTGAAAGATATAATACGATAGTTTACAGCAGATCAACAATTGTTGAAGTTATTGATAAATTTGATCTTCAAAAAGAATATGATCCCGAAAGTCTTGATAAAACAGTTAAGTATTTTAGAAAAGATGTGGATACTGAAGTAACTGAAGATAACGCATTTCAAATTAGTGTAAAAGCTTCAAGTCCTCAAAAGTCTGCTGATATAACAAATTATTTTGTTGAAGTGATAAACAGAAGAATTATTGATCTAAATATAAGTAAAGCACGAGATGATAAAAATTTTTTAGAGAAAAGATATAACGAGGTAAGAGATTCTTTAGAAAAAGCAGAAGATAGTTTGGCTTATTTTCAAGAAAAATCAGGTGTATTTTTGGCAGAAGAACAAATTAAAGCTACAATTGAAACGTTTTCAAAATTAGAAGCTACTTTGGCAGCAAGTAAGGTTGAATTATTTGTTGCAGAGAGTTTATATGGAAAAGAAAGTCCAAAAGTAAAGCCGCTTCAATTAACTTATGAGGAAAGCAAATCAGCTCTTGATAGATTGAAAACTGACAAAGATAAATCAAATTTGCTTTTAGATGTTTCAAATATTCCTCAAAATGCATTAAATTATATGAGGCATTATAGAAATGTTCAAACTTATATGGCAATTTTAGAATTCTTAGTCCCAATTTATGAACAATCAAAATTTGAGGAAAAAAAAGCTACTCCAATTTTAAAAATAATTGACAATGCAGTTCCCCCAGAAAAGAAAATTTTTCCACCACGCATTCTTTTAGCCGTGATTGTAACATTTTTTGTGTTATTACTGATTACAATGTATGCTTTTTGGAAACAAATTTTAGCAAATTCAACCAATCCTAAATTGTATGAGTTAAAAAAAGAACTTGTTTTTTTTACATCAAAAAAGAATTAGAAACTATTCATGTCAAGTTTAGTTGGTTCCCTTGAATTTTTTAATAAGAAAAATGCTCTTATTAAATTAATACTTATGTCATTATTGCTTAGTGCTGTAGCAGTTTTTTTAATTTCGCAAGTGGGGACTTTATATAAAATAATCGCCTTTTTAGTTGTAATTCCGGTAGTGATTTTTTCCATTTCAAACAAAAATTTTGTTTTAGTTATCCTTTTAGGAGGGCTATTCTATAATGCATATTACTTGAATGTTTATGTAGTTATTTTTATTCCATTTTTGTTGTTAGTCGCAATTTTACTCGAAAATGGAAAACTAAACACACACATTCTTGAGTCGATACTCTTTAAACCTCTTCTTTTATATTTTTTTGCAATTTTACTCTCTCTTATAAATGGAAGTAATATTTTGTTGAGTGCTTACCTAACGTTAAATTTTATATCATTTGCAGTAATTATTTATGTTTTTGAAGATATTGTTAAAAAACAAAAGCAAATTGATCTATACATAAATGCATTTATCGGATTTACAATTATAAATGGAATTTATGTTATTATAACTGCCTTACTCACAAATTACAGAGTATTCGGATTTACTGGAATTGTTTTTGTCGATTACGCCGCATTAGCTATACTTATTTTGATAGTGAAAATTATTTCTAATAAGAGGACTAAAACCTTTCTATACTTTGGACCAATGCTTTTTATTTTTGTGGCATTAATTTTTACTCAATCAAGAGGGGCGCTAGCTACACTGTTTGGTACTTTAGTTCTTTTATATTTGTTTGTTTTAATGAAATCAGAATATTTTTCTTTTTCAAAAAAACGAACTCTAATTTATGGCCTTTCTAGTTTTTTGATAATTCTTTCTGTCGTTGTAATAATTTTTTTGACAAAACCAGAATTATTTTCAAGATACAGTCAATTTAGCAATTTGGATGTAAGCACAATAAAGCATGAAACAGATTTTACTGAGAGTTCAATATTTAGCAGGCTGCTTCTTTGGAGTACTTCTTTAAGAGCCTTTGAAGCACATCCAATCATAGGAATTGGAGCATTTTCTTTTCCTTTTGCTTCAGTTCATTATAATTTTTTGTCACCATATTTATACACTAATTTCGTAAAAGGATTAAGTCCACATGTTACTTTTCTTGCAGTATTAGTAGAAACTGGAATTATAGGATTTATGTTTTTCGTCTTTTTGTTGCACAGAATTTATAAAGCTGCAAAAGAAAATTTTTATTTAAGTAAGAGTAGCCTCGATAAAGAACACTCGTTAATTCTTTATTTTGTATCAATTTATATTGTCATTTCGATGTTTATAAGTGATGCTTGGTTGTGGGGGCAATGCGGGATTTTATGGGGAATTGTTGTTGGATTGATTTTTGCTCAGAAAAAAATGCTTAAAAATGCTGAAACTAAGACATGAAATTGAACAAAAAGCATTCTTTTTGGCTTGGACTTAATTATTCGTTTTTAATAATATCTTCTTTCATTAATCTGAAAATTAATCTACTAAATTTTGGAAATGAGAAATTTGGTATATGGATTGCCCTAGCTTCAATTTGGGGAATTGGGTCAATTTTGGATTTTGGACTTGGTATTTCTGTTACAAAATATATTGCTCAAACAGTAAGTGAAAGCAAACAAAAAATTTCAAAATTGGTTTCTACTTCATTATTTCTTTTCGTTCTTATTGGGCTTGGGCTGTTTTTTGTAATTAGTTTAATAGGCAGTTTTTTTTATTTGAATGATACTAAAATAATTTCTGAACAAAACCTTGAAATAGCTAAAAATGTTTTTTTGATACTTGGATTTTCATTCTTTATTCAATATCTAAACATGTTTTTTAGGGCGGTTTTGGAAGGCTTTAATAGCTTTTTAACTACCAGTAGAATTAGTATGATAGCTACATTTTTAATTCTGGTTTCAACTGTCTCAAATTGGCTTTTCAATTTAACTCTTACTCATTTGGCATTGTTTTATTTTGTTTCTTTCTCAATAATTCTTTGCATTTATATTTTTATCATTTTTAATCGTTATTCATTTTTAAAAATCTCATTAAAGAAAATTGATTTTAAAATTGTTAAGAGTATTTTCTCATTTAGTTCATCTGTACAGGCAACAACATTGCTGGGTCAGGTTGTTGATCCTGTCGTAAAATATATTATCAGCGTAGGTTTTGATATTTCTTTTCTACCTGCTTATGAATTAGCTCGAAAACTTTCATTAGCAGTAACTGGGTTATTCCATTCATCATTCCGTAATCTATTACCGAATGCAAGCTCAGTCATTGGTGAAGAAAATCAGAAAAAATATTTTGAATTACAAATCGCTAATGTGTCTAGATATTCTGTTCTTTACATAATTATTCCATTTGGATTGTTCCTTTGGGTTTTTCCACTTTTTATGGAATTCTGGTTCAATATAAAAGAGGCATCGTTTATTTTCCTTTTTTTAATTTTAGCGGAATCAATTAATGCATTTGGATTCTCAATTTATATTTTCTACTTCGCAACCGGAAAAGTGTATGTTAATATTGTGGTGCAATCACTTAATTTAATTATTTATCCATTAATCCTATCTACTGGTTTTCTGATTAATCATAATTCGTGGGGATTCATTGGCTATGCGTTTTCTACTTTAATTGCAAACATTTTTATGATATTTTTTGCTAAAAAGTGGCTAAAGATTGACTTGAAAAAATTTAGTTCAGCTTCTTTTTTAATAATATTTGTAACCTATTTATCAGCTCTTTTTGTGGTTAGCATTTACTCTTATAGTTTCCCTTCGCAAATTTATTGGGTTACTTCCTTTTTTAGTCTTGTGATTTTAATTGGGTTGTTAATTAATTATAAAAGTTATTTAAACATTATAAAAAATATATTAAAGTATGAATAAAAATTCTTACTTAGTCTCTATTATAACACCGTCATTTAATCAAGCACAATTTATTGAGCAGACAATAAAATCTGTTCAAAATCAAGATTATAAAAATATTGAACACATCATAATTGATGGTGGTTCTACCGACGGAACGATTGATATCTTAAAAAAATATTCTGGAATAAAATGGATCTCAGAAAAGGATAATGGTCAAAGTGATGCAATAAATAAAGGATTTTCAACAGCAAATGGGGAAATTTTAGCTTGGCTTAATTCAGATGATTATTACGATGAAAACATTATTACTAAAGTAGTTGAATATTTTTCTGAAAATAATAATTGCCAATTTCTCTATGGAAACATAACGTATGTTGATGTTACCGGTAAACCAGTTTTATATGTGAAAGGCGATGTTGTCAACCGAAAATCCTTGGCAAAGAATCCGGATATTGTTAGGCAGCCAAGTTCATTCTGGAAAAAATCTTTATGGGATAGTGTGGGGAATATAAATGAAAATTTACATGTTGTTATGGACTATGATTTGTTTGTAAGATTTGCAAAAAAAGTAGATTTCCATTTTTTGAATGAGAATTTAAGTTTTTATAGAACTTATAGTGACACAAAAACTTTAAAATTAGTCAAAAAGCAAATTTTTGAGATTATTAAAGTTGTTATAAAACATTATCATTATGTTCATCCAAAATTGATGTTCAAATTATTTAAAAGATTTTTCGGGATAATTTAAAAGGAAATGAAAATTCTAATAATAGATCATGATCCAAGATTTTCCGGTTCAACAAAAAGCATGTTTTATTTGATTGAAGAATTAAGAGAAAACTTTGAAGTAATTTTACTTAGTCAAAAACCGAAAGGGATCTTAAAGCAAATTTCATCTCAATTAAATATACAATGTTTAGCAATTCCACAAATTTTTACACTTAATATTCATTTTGATAACGATTATAATATTTTTACACCACTTGGAGTTTATTCTGTTCTATTGTCAATCAAGCGGTATTTTATTGGATATAAATATGCAAAAAGAATTTTTACTGAATTAAAACCGGATTTAATTTATTTAAATGAATATGTCCTTCTTCAATTTGCTTCTGCTGCAAAGAAATTGGAAATTAAAACTGCTACACATATTAGAAGCCAAATTATTAAAGGTAATTTTGGATTTCGGAAAAAACTTGTTTCAAAATTAATAGCAAAAAATTGTGATTTTATTTTTTCGATTTCAGAAGTGGAAAAAAATCAATTAAGCAAAATTGCAAGAAGCAAAACAACTGTAATAAGAGAATTCTTAAACGAAGAAAATTACATGGCAATTGATAAAAGCCAAATTCAGCAAAAATTAGGAATTCCAAAAAACAAAACTGTTGTACTTTTTTTAGGTGGAATTTATAAGATAAAAGGAAGTCTTGTATTTCTAAAAGCAGCCCGAAAAATTATTGAAAATAGTGACTCAATATTATTCATACTTGCTGGTTCGCAGATGAATAACACGAAACCAAATCAAAAATATTTTTCAGAATGCAAAGAATTTATTTCATATAATTCATGGAATAATCAATTTATTGAGATTGATTATAATATTGATGCAAAAGAATATATAAATGCTTGTGATATTCTAGTTTCTGCAAATACTTTTTCGCATTTTGCAAGACCGATTATTGAAGCTTGGGCTTTGAAAAAACCAGTTATTTGCTCAGATACAAAGCATAATTTCGAAATTGTTAATGATAAAAATAATTGCTTAGTTTATAAAAAATATGATGAATCGGATTTGGCTTATAAAATTCTACTACTTAATAATAATGGTAATTTGAGAGAAAAAATTGGTTGGAATGGTTACAATAATAGCTTGGATTTGTTCAATCCACAAAAAAATATAAAAAAAATCTCTGAAATTTTTCATTCTATCGAAAAAAATAAATAATGGTTTCTATAATAATCGTCAATTACAATAATTTTTATCTTTTAAGAAATTGTTTAACAAGCTTGGAAGCTCATGTTAAAGATCTTTTATACGAGGTAATTATTGTTGATAACAATTCTACCGAAGGAGATGTTTGCGAAATTGTTGTGGATTTTAAGAATGTGAAAATTATAAAAAATAGTGAGAACTATGGATTTGCAAAGGCAAATAACAAAGGTTTTAAAGAAGCGAAATACGAGTATATTCTTCTTCTAAATAACGATACGGTTTTTATTGAAAATCCATTTCCCCAAATTTTCAATTTTATTGAATCCATAGAAAACAATAGATATTTAATCGGAATAAAGCTTTTAAATAACGATTTTACTTTTCAAAATACTCTAGGTCAATTTCCAAGTTTAATTTGGTCTGCCTTAGACAATTTATTTGTAGGTAGATTAATTAAATTTTTCAGTACAAAAAAATTAATCTCCAAAATAAATGAAAAACAAGCTATAACTAAAATTGATTATTTGCATGGTGCATTTCTATTTCTACGAAAAAGTGATTATTTGGAATTAAGCGGTTTTGACGAATCATTTTATTTCTATCATGAAGATAGTGATTTATGTTATAGATTTAAAAAAAATGGAGGTAAAATTTATTATTTAACTAATCCCAAAATCATACATTTGGGAGGTGCAAGCACAAAAAATGTTTTGTGGTTCCACTTTAGAAATAAGTATTTTGCTAGAAGGCGATTTGTAAAAAAACATCATAATTTTTTATATCTCGTAATGTTTTCTTTTTTTGAATCTTTTGGGATGTTGCTTCGTTCTCTAATATTTTTTGTTGCTGGTGTCTTTTCGTTTAATAAAAAATTTATTGTGAGAGCTTCTTATCATTCAAAATTGATCTTTATAAAAATTAAGTAGAGTTCCAGAATTTATGGGTTCAATAGCAAAAAATATTTTTTCTCTAACTGTCGGTCAATTTCTATCACTTATTTTGAATTTCCTTTCAATAGTATTGGCAGCGCGATTTTTGGGTGTTGAAGAATTCGGAATTTTCACAAGCTCTCTCGCAGTTATACTTATAATTGCAAAATTTATTGATTTTGGTCTTTCCCCAATTGTGTTCCGCGAGCAATCAAAATTTTCTGAAACCAAAACACTAAATACAGCAATAACCATAAAGCTAATTATTTCTATAGTAATTATTGCGGTTTCTAATTTGATTTTCGTTTTAGTTGGCTATTCACAAAATGAAATGATTATTTCTAACGCACTTTTTATCAATATTTTTATTTCTCACAGAATGGCAAATTTCCGTGAAATTCTTTCAACACCGTTTAAAGTTATTTTGAAAATGCATTATCCAATGACACTTGGAGTTCTTGAAAATTTAATAATGTTTTTAATGATAATTTTGATGCCCGTTTTTAATTTTGGAATAAAATATTTCGTGTTTTCTTATGTAGTTTCTTCACTTCCTGGTTTTATTTTACTTATCTATTTTCTTAAGAAAAAAACTAATTATTCGTTCAAATTTCAAATTAACAATTGGAAATGGATACTAGTGCAGTCATTACCTTTGGCTGGATTTGTGCTACTCATGGTAATATTTCAGCAAATTGATATAATTATATTGAAGTATTTCAAAGGTTTATATGAAACTGGAATTTTCTCTGCGGCAACAAGATTGACAATGCCACTAAATATCATTCCAACAACACTTGTTATTACATTTTTCCCAGCAATTGTTCGCAATATAAAACAAAACGCAAGTTCTGAACTATTGATAAAATTCCTTTTCAAGTTTTTATTCTGGGTATCTTTTATTATGGCAGTTTTTGTAAGTGCTAATTCAGAAAAATTAGTTGTAACATTTTTTGGCGATCAGTATGCGGAATCTGCCGTTTCAACAGCTTTTCTTTTTTGGGCGCAAGTATTTTTATTCTTTAATTTTTTTGCACTTGATTTACTTACAGCTTATGACAAACAATTCTGGAATTTTATTTATTCGGTATTTTTAGTCCTTTTTAATTTCATCTTTGCGGTTTTTCTTGTTCCAATTTATGGTTTCAATGGTGCAGCTTTGGCAAAATTAATTGCAAGTATAATGAGTTTTGGATATTTGATTTTTATTCTAAATCAGAATCAAATAAAATATAATTTCTTAGATTTTAGAGTAGTAGTTTGGGTCTTGGTTTTATTGGTTTCTACTGCACTAATAAGATTTCTTGATTTTTACAGTTATTCATTACTATTCTTCATAATTGTTATTGTTGTTACAATTTTAACACATTATTTTGGAAATAAAGAAATAGATTTAGCACTGAAATATTTTCCAAAGTTAGAATTTTTAAGAAAATTTAGGGCAAAATGAAATCCAAAGTTACAATAGGCTTGCCTGCATATAAAACTGATTTTCTTGAAGATGCAATTAATTCTGTGCTGACTCAGACCTTCACTGAATTTGAGCTTCTAATTTTAAATGATAATCCTCAATCCGATGAATTAAAAAAAATTCTTTCTCAATTTGAAGATAAGAGAATTAGGATAATTGAGAATAAAGAAAATATTGGCAGAAAAAATATTGTAGACTGCTGGAACAAGCTTTTAAATGAAACTAATACAGAATTTTTCGTTTTATTTTCAGACGATGATCTATACAAACCTTTTTTTTTGGAAGAACTATTTAACCTCAGTCAAATTCATAGAGATACCAATTTGTTCCATTGTCGAGTCCAAATTATTGATGAGAATAATAAAGTGTTATATGTATCCTCGACTGTTCCTGAGAAAGAATCTCATATTGATTTTATTTGGCACAAAATTAAGAATTACCGTTTTTCGTATGTTGGTGATTTTATGGTGAGAACCAGTGAATTAAAAGCAATTGGGGGATTTGTTGAAATTCCCAATGCTTGGGGAAGTGACGATTTAACTTGGTTCAAAGTTGCTTTAAATGGCGGTGTCGCTGGGACTTCTAAAATTTTATTTAGCTGGCGTGAGTCAGGAGTTAATATTTCTAAAATCGGAAATATAGAGCAAAGGTTTACAGCTATAAATTTATTTTTTGAAAAATTGAAAAAAGTTTTGAATGATTTGAAACCTGCAAATAAAACAGATGAAGTTTTGTTGGAGGAAATCAGAAAAAATATTTTCACAAGAAAATTCACCTTAGAAGGTTACACATTAAAACAAATAGGCAATAAAAGTTATCTTGATATATTTAGAATTATTTTTCTATGGATTAAGATCAAACTGAATTTTGATGTTTCTTTCAATGCTCTTGTTTGGGGAATTTTATTAATATTAAAAGACCTGAAACAAAAATAGTATTTCAAGTATCTTGTATTTCAGTTGTTAAGGACAAGGATTTATGGTTTCATTAATCTATATAAAGATTATTAAGCAGTTTTGAAGAAAGCACATTTAAAAAATAAATTATATTTAACCACACTTTTTTCGTTTTAGTGTTTTAATAAAGTAACAGAATAATGAAAAAAATATTTTTATTTTTAGATTCAATATCTCGTTTTCAACCCAAACAGTTATATTATTGGATTGTCAATAAATACTTGAAAAAAATATTCCCTGCCGAAAATATTGACAGTTCTAAAGTCGATAATATTGGAAAAAGTGATTTACATGAAGCAATTAAAAAAGCTGAAAATTTATTCATATTTAATAAAAAACTTGTGTACAAATTTGATCTTAAAAGTCCGTTAGAGCATCATCCTTATTATTTTCAAGCAAAAGATTTTATTGAAAATATTTCAAAGGATACTAATGGATTTAGCAAAATTAATTCTGAGGATGATGAGATAATTAATAATTATCATCGATTTTTTCTTTTTTCAGAAATATTTTCTGATTCAAAAATTGATCAACAATCTAGAATCAATTTGATAATTAATTGGATAGAAAATGTTCCTCAATCAAATAAAAAAGCATGGACCGGATTTAACGCAACCATAAGACTAATAAATTGGATAAAAATTTTAATCGATCTTGATGAAAATTTTGTAATTAATGAAACCGATTCTAAAAAAATTATAAGATCTATTTTTGAAAATATTTATTTTGTTCGTAAGCATATTGAGTATCATATTCCCGGTAATCATATAATTTTTCAATTTTATATTTTGTGGCTAGTTTCAGAAATATTTCCAAATTGGAAAGATTCAAAAGAGATAAATCAATTTGCATACAAAAATCTCGTTGAAGAATTTGACGCTGAATTTCTTGAAAGTGGTTTTCATTTTGAACAATCCTATCATTATCACTTGCAGATTACCTTGTTGGGAATTTATTGGAAATACAACCTTTCTCAATTAGGGAAAAATTTAGATCATAAAATAAAATCTAAAATAGAAAATGCTGTTAGACTAACGGATAAATTTATTTTAGGAAATGAATACATACCAATGCTTGCCGATAATTGTTTCACATTTTTCCATGAAAATAATTATGAAGATTTTAGCAATCTCATTTATTTGAGGAATAATATTTTCAATCTTTCAGATGAATCAAAAAATAATGAAGAAATAGAAAATCAATATATAATTGCGAATAAGTTTAATAAGAAATTGATTGTTGACGTTGGAAATATTGGTTTGCCTTGCAATCCGGGACATGGACATTCTGATATTTTTTCATTTTTATTCTCTGATAAAGAACAGCCAATCTTTATTGATCCGGGAACTAGAAAGTATAATAATTCTAAAGAAGATATGCTTCTGAAAAAAGCAACTTCGCACAATACACTTTCTGTAAACGGTGAAGATCAATCAAAATTATGGGGATTTTTCCGCTGGGCTTATTTGCCTAAAAGCCTTCTTTATAACTTTGTGGAAAGTGAAGACTCATTTTCTATTAGAGGCAGTTTCATTGGATTTAGACATTTAGGAAACTACAAACATTCTAGAGAGATTGATCTTCAAGAAAATCAAATAGTCATAAAAGATAGTATTGATAAGCAGTTTGACAAAATTTATATAAGCTTTATTCTGCATCAAGATTTACAATTTGATAAATTAAATAATATTATTTACTTAGATGAGAATTTTAAAAAAGAAATAATTGTAAAATCTGATTTTCCATTTATAATAAATTTTGAAGAATTTGATGTATATCCAAATTATGATTTTCCAATTAAAAGTAATAAAATTACTGTTGTCTTTAATTCCGAAATCAAAAAATCTTTTTATTCAGAAATAATTGTAAAGGATATAATTTGATAAATTCCAATCGTAAAGTATGGATAACATGGCACAATGCTGCTCGTTCTAGGAACATGGCTAAGTTCTTAAATTTAGAATTACACGAAATATTTATTCATTCGAATCCACTTTTTCGTCATGCCGGAAGTGCACTTTGGACATTATGGATTTTAATAAAATATAGACCAAAAGTAGTTTTTTTACAGCTTTCATTTTTACTTTTACTTTTTACAGCTATCTATAAAATGCTGAGTTTTAACAAAGTAGTTATTGTAGCTGATTGTCACACAAAAGCATTACGAAGAAAAGTAGACGGCAAACTTAATAAAATATTCTGGCCTTTGAAGAAATTTTCTTTTTCTAAAGTAGATTTCTCAATTGTCTCTAATATAGGAATGGAAGCAGACATAAAAAATCTTCATTCAAATTATTTCTTTATTCCCGATAAAATACCGGAAAATAAAATAAACAAAATAGGTAATTCTCAAAAATACTGCGTCAACATTAGCTCGTTCGCGGTTGATGAACCGGTAAAAGAAATTTTTGACTTAGCTGAACTTCTAAATAAAGAAAATATCAAGCTTTATTGGACGGGAAAAGTAAACGAAAATTTGATAAAAGATTTCAACAAACCGGAAAATCTTGTTTTTACCGGTTACATGACTTTTGAAGAATATTATGATTTAATTGGAAATGCTAATTGCTTAATTGCTTTAACTACTGAATCAGACACTTTACAATCGGGCGCATACGAGGCATTAAGTGTTGAAGTACCTATGGTTATTACTGATTCTAAAGCATTGAAAAATTATTTTGATTCAGCCGCACTTTATACAAATCATAAACCGGAAGATTTATTCGAAAAAGTTAAATACGCTATTGAAAATCGGGATAGAATAATTTCTGAAATTCAATCTGTAAAACGCAAAAGAAATCAAGAATATTCTGATTTAATAGAAGAATTAGAAGCGCAAGTAAATATTCGAATCCAAGAAAAATCTATATAAATGAGAATTTTATATATAGCTCCAAAAAATCCAATTCCCGCTGACGAAGGGGGAAAAATTGCAATTCTAGGAAATCTAGTTCATCTGAATAATCGCGGTCATCAAATTGATTTTGTTTGTTATTCAAATGCAAACAATAACACAAAATCGGATTTAAATAAAATTACTAATTCCATAATTGAAGTAAACTACAATACCAAAAATTCAATATTAGGAGTTGTAAAAAATTTATTTTCTTTGGTCCCTTATAATGTGTGGAAATATCATTCTCGAAAAATGGAAAAAGTAATTCTAGAGAAATTACATAAAACACAATATGATATTGTATTTATTGAAAATTTACACTTGGGTTTTTTAGTTGAATCAATAAAAAGAAATTTTAGTGTCCCGGTTATATTGCGTCAGCATAATCTTGAAATGAAAATTATGAAACGGTACTATGAATCGGAAAGTAATTTTATTTTGAAACGTTTTGCAAAAATCCAGTACAATAAATTTTTAAGATATGAACCTCAAATCTGCGCAAAGTTTGATAAAGTGATAATGATTACAGAAAAGGATGAAGAGGAAATTCTCAAATTAAATTCCGCAATAAAAGCGACTGTAATTCCAGCCGGTGTTGAAAAAAAATCATTGGAATTCCCTATAAGTGAAAAGGAAAGATTTTCATTGTTTCATATCGGAAGATTGGATTGGTTTCCAAATATTGATGCTTTGAAATATTTTATCAACGAAATTTTACCTGAGCTTATAAAAAAAGAATCCAAAATTAAGTTTTACATTTATGGAGGAAAACTTCCTGACGATTTTATAATTCCAGGAAATATTAAGTCCCATATTATCCAAAAAGGATTTGTAAAAGATTTATGGAGTGAAATTGCCGACAAAGAATTAGCAGTTGTTCCACTTAGAATTGGAAGCGGAATGAGATTAAAAATTATTGAATTATTGGCTGCCGGGCATAATATTATTTCAACCTCAATTGGAAGTGAAGGAATTTCTGTTGAAAATGGAAAGCATTTATTGATTGCTGACGGTAATGAAAATTTGGTTAATACAGTTATTGATTTCTTTGAAGGGAAATTTGATAATAAATTGATGATAGAAAATGGACGAAAGTTAATTGAAGAAAATTATGTTTGGGAAAAAATTACTGAAAAATTTGAAAAAACTTTTCTTAAACTTGTAAATTGATTATAACAATTCTAAAATTCCCCTTTTAACTTTTCTTATATTTGGCAGATGAAAATTCTAATTTATACTCATTTTTTCAAACCGGAATCGGGTGCTGCTTCAGTTAGAATCCAGTACCTAGTTAATGCTATTAAAAAAGCCGGATTTGAATATTTTATTATTGCTCCTTATCCAAATTATCCTCAGAGAGAAATTTTCAAGAGTTTAAATCTCAAAGATCTTGAAAAGATAGAATCGATTAAATATTTACCTGCATATTTCCCAAAGAAAGATACGCCAATAAGTAGAATGTTATCTTACTTTACTTTTATGATCACTTCAATGTTTTACTCGATATTTTTTCTCCCCAAATTTGATGTGATAATAAATTCTTCTCCTCCAATATTTACTTCTTTGGCTGCCGCAATTGTTTCTAAAATAAAAGGAAGCAAATTTATTTGGGATATTAGAGATATTTGGCCTGATATCGGCATTGAAATTGGAATTCTAAAAAATGGTTTTGTCATCAAAGTAATGCAGATTGTTGAAAAGTTTTTATTGAAAAATTCAGACTATATAACTGTTACAGCCAATGGCGATAAGGAAAATTTAATAAAGAAAAATTATCCGTATAAAAAAATTATTACTCTTTACAATGGTGCGGATACAGAATTGTTTAAACCATTGAATGAAAATGATAAGACCAAAATCAAACAAGAATATTCAATTCCAATGAATAAAAAAGTGTTTATTTATTTTGGTTCTTTTAACTACGGAATGAATGATGTAGGTTTATTATCCGGTTCATTAGCCGAGATGAAAAGTTTGTCGGATAAATTTCATCTTATTTTAATTGGTGACGGAAATAGTAGAAAAGAATTTATCGGAAAAATAAAAGGAAAAATTGAATTTACATATTTCAATAATTTGGATAAAAGCGAAATAGCAAAAATTGTTGCCTCATCTGATTGGAGTTTGATTCCGCGCAAATTTATTGAAAATGATACAGGTGGAAATATTCCGGTAAAATGTTTTGAAAGCTGGTCGTGCGGGGTTCCGGTTTTACTTTCCGGTATTAAGGGAACTGAAGTACAAAAAATTTTCGAATCAATAAATTTGGGCAAATTTATTATTCCAAATGACAAGGATGAATTAAAAAAAACTATAACTGAAATTCTCGATTTTGAAATTCCGGAAACTATCAAGAAAAATGGGCGTGATTTTGTTATTCAGAATTATGATAGAAATGTACAATCCTTAAAATTAATTGAAATTATAAAGGCGCTGAAAAATGTCTGATACTTTCGCTTTGATATTGTTTTTTGGATTGAGTGTGTTAATTATTCATTCTTTTTTTGCATATCCAATTGTGCTTTTAGTATTATCAAAAGCAGAAAAAATAAAAAATAAATTTGGCGAAAATAAACTTAGTATTTCAGTTTTAATTGGTGCTTACAACGAAGAAAAGGTAATCCGTCAAAGAGTAGAAAATCTTGCTACACAAAATTATTATTTCAGTAAAGTTGAAGTATTAATTGGCTCCGATAATTCTTCCGATAAAACTGATGAAATTCTTAAAGAACTTTCTCAAAAATATTCTTGGTTAAAAACATTCCCTTATGAACAGAGAAGCGGAAAAGCCGGAGTTCTTAATAAATTAATTAGTGAAGCAAAAAATGAGATTATCATTTTTACAGATGCTAATACTGATTTTGACATAAATGTTTTTAGTAATCTTGTTAAATATTTTGATGATGAAAATATAGGCGGAGTTTGCGGAAAATTAATTTTGAAATCTGAAAATTCTGACGAAAATGAAGAAAGCAGATATTGGTCTTACGAAACAATTATCAAAAAAAGCGAAGGTGATTTAGGAATTAGCATTGCTGCAAACGGTGGAATATTTGCGATTAGAAAAGAGCTTTACACAGAAATTCCTACTGATAAAGCTGTTACGGACGATCTTTTCATTTCGTTAAAAGTTTTGTCGCAAGGCTTTAAATTTGCTTATTCTCATGATGCAATAGCTTATGAAAATACCGCAAATTCCATAAGTGAAGAAATGGATAGAAAGATTAGATTTTCTGCTACAAATTTTCAAACACTTTTAGCTTGCAAAGAATTGTTATTTAATAAAAATATTTTGCTTAGTTATGCTTTCTGGTCACATAAAGTTATAAGATGGTTTTTACCTCTTTTTATGATTTTAATTTTCATTTCAAACTACTTTTTAATTCCTACTTCGGAAATATTTAGATTATTTTTTTTCTTACAGATATTTTTTTATTTGGCGGCTTTTGCTGGATTTATACTAGCTGAAACAAAAACTAGATTATTAATTTTCACACTTCCATATTATTTCTATCTTTCAAACTATGCGCTGATAAAGGGATTTATCAAATTTCTTAAAGGACAAAATTCTGTAATTTGGGAATCAACTAAGAGGTAGCCATGAAATATGATTTTATAATTGTTGGTGCCGGAATTGTTGGTTTGGCAACCGCTCTAAAATTATTAGAGAAAAAATCAAAACAAAAAATTTTAATTCTTGAAAAAGAAAATCAAATTGCTGCCCACCAAACTGGGAATAATAGTGGAGTTATTCACTCCGGAATTTATTACAAACCCGGAAGTCTTAAAGCGAAAAATTGTGTCAGCGGATATAATATGCTTCTTGATTTTTGCAATAAGCACAATGTTAAATATGATTTATGCGGAAAAGTAATTGTTGCTTTTGATAAATCAGAATTGAATTATCTAGATATTCTAATGGAAAGAGGAAATGCAAACGGATTGAAAAATTTGAGAAAAATTTCCAAAGAAGAAATAAGCGAAATTGAACCTCACGTTAATGGTTTAGAAGGAATTTTCGTTCCGCAAACCGGAATAATTGATTATAAAAAAGTTTCTGAAAAATATGTTGAAGTTTTCTTGAGTAACGGCGGTATTATAAATCTTAATGAGCAAGTTATTGATTTCAGAGAATCTTCATCGTATGTTGAAGTGGTAACAACCAAAGGAAATTATGCTGCCAATGCTGTAATTACTTGTGCCGGACTGCATTCCGACGTTATAGCAAAAAGAACAGAGCATAAGCTTGATCTGAAAATTATTCCTTTTAGAGGAGAGTATTATAAAATACGAGAAGAAAGAAAGTATTTAGTGAATAATTTAATTTATCCTGTTCCGGATCCGGCATTTCCTTTTTTGGGCGTTCATTTTACTAGAATGATTGACGGCGGTGTTGAAGCGGGACCGAATGCAGTGTTGGCATTTAAACGTGAAGGATATAAAAAGACAGATTTTAGTATTAAAGATACTTATGAAATATTAACTTGGCCGGGATTTCAAAAAGTTGCAAAAAAATATTGGCGTACAGGATTTGGAGAATTTTACAGATCATTCAATAAAAAAGCGTTTGTTAAAGCGTTGCAAAGGTTAGTCCCGGAAATTAATGAAGAGGATTTAATTCCGGGTGGTTCCGGTGTTAGAGCCCAAGCTTGTGATAGAACCGGCGGTTTGCTTGATGATTTTTCAATCATAAAAAATACTAGAATTCTTCATGTTTGCAATGCTCCTTCTCCGGCAGCTACTTCCAGCTTGGCAATTGGTGAGCATATTACATCTGAAGTATTAGAATATTTTAGTTAATTTTGCAGTTTTATAATTTGAGGATATGTTTTTACTTTGGATAAAAAAGTTGAAAAAATATTAGTGCTTTTATCGGATTTACTTACTATAAATCTTGCCGGAATTTTATTTTTCTATTTTAGAGTTGAAACCGGTTGGTTTGAATTAATTACGGCACCTGCATTTATACTCCCGCTAATAATAGTCTATTTTTATTGGTTAATAATATTTTTTATAGTCGGAATGTATCGTACTTGGTTTGCATCTTCTAGGTTCGATGAACTTTCAACACTTTTTAAATCCACATTTGTAGGCATCTTTATTCTCTTTTTTATGATTCTTTATGATGATTTTGTTCATCAAGAACCGTCGGCAAACAGATTTCTGATTTTTATTTATTGGGGAATGATTCTTTCATTTGTCGGCTTTGGAAGATTATTTATAAGAAGTTTTCAACGAAAATTGCTTGTAAAAGGGATTGGTAGAAAAAATGCGGTTATAGTTGGATTCAATCCGAAAGCGCATTCAATTCATAATTCTATAATGAAATACAAAGCTTTAGGAATTGATGTTGTAGCATATGCAGCAGTAAAAAATGAAAATATTGGCAAAGAACATTTGGGAATATTTTCTGTTGATACTGTTGAAAATATTAGAAAAATTTGCCAAGACCATGATGTTAAACATGCAATTATTGCTTTAGAAAAACATGAAGATGATGTACTTTTTAATGTGATTGATAAACTTGAAAATCTAAATGTAAACATAAAAATTGTTCCTGATCTTTATGATATTATAAGCGGGCAAGCGAGAACTTCGCAAATTTACGGTTTCCCTTTAATTGATATTATGCCCGAACTGATGCCGGAATGGGAAAAGAAGGCTAAACGTCTTTTGGATATTTTTGTTTCGTTTATTCTTTTGATGCTTTCTGCACCAATTACAATTACTACTGCAATAGCTATTAAAATAGATAGCAAAGGTTCAGTTTTATATAAACAAGAAAGAAGCGGATTAAATGGGAAGCCTTTTAATGTATTAAAATTCCGATCGATGGTTAGTGATGCTGAAAGTAAGTCTGGTCCCGTCTGGTCGCAAAAAGGGGATCCTAGAATTACAAAAGTAGGAAATTTTATTAGGAAAGTAAGAATTGATGAACTTCCTCAAATTTGGAATGTCTTAAAAGGTGAAATGAGCTTAGTTGGTCCACGTCCTGAAAGACCTTATTTTGTTGAGCAGTTATCAAAGGAAATCCCTTTATATAAAAGGAGATTGAGAGTAAGACCCGGTGTGACCGGCTGGGCACAAGTAAAACATAAGTATGATGAAACAATTGAAGATGTAAAGCAAAAATTAAAATATGATCTTTTCTATATTGAGAATATGTCAATTAGGATGGACTTAAAAATTCTTTTTAGAACTGTTTTTGTAGTATTATTTGGAAAAGGACATTACGAGTAAACTATGAAGAAATCTCTCATTATTATTCCGACTTATAATGAAATACAAAATATAAAAAAAATGATACCTCTAGTTTTAGAGATGTATCCTTTTATTCATATTCTTGTTGTTGATGATAATTCTCCAGATGGAACATCAGATTTTGTTCTTGAACTTTCAAAAAAGGACGAAAGAGTGCACCTTCTGAAAAGGGAAAAGAAAATGGGCTTAGGAACAGCTTATGTTGCGGGCTTCCGTTATATGCTTCAAAATAATTATGATTTAGCTTTTGAAATGGATGCTGATTTTTCACATGATCCCAAGGAAATTAAAAACTTTTTAATAGCCGCAGAGGATAATGATTTGGTTATTGGAAGCAGATATATCAATGGTGTTAACGTCATTAATTGGCCAATGATGCGTTTATTACTGAGTTGGTTTGCAAATAAATATACAAGGTTTATAACCGGTATGCCTATTTGTGATGCAACCGGTGGATTTAAATGTTTTAGAAGAGAAGTTCTTCAATCAATAAATCTGGAAAAAATAAGATCAAACGGTTATGCTTTTCAAATTGAGATGAACTTCAAAGCCTGGAAAAAAGGATTTAGGCTAAAAGAAATTCCAATCATTTTTGTTGACAGAGTTGAAGGAACTTCAAAAATGTCAAAGAAAATTGTGCGTGAAGCAATTACAATGGTCTGGAAATTAAGGATAAGAAGCATCTTAGGAATACTTAGATAATTTTATGTATAAACTCTCTATCATAATAGTTAATTATAATGTTAAGGAGTTTATTCTCAATCTTCTTCAATCTATTAGCAGCGCCGCAAAAGATTTGTCGTATCAAGTTTTAATTGTTGATAATGCTTCCGATGACGGAAGTGTTGAAGTTATTAAAGAGAAATTCCCTTCAGTTAATTTAATTGTTAACACAAAAAATGTTGGATTTGGAAAAGCAAATAATCAAGCTCTAGCTAAGGCTAAGGGAGATTATATTTTATTGTTAAATCCGGATACAATTGTAAAAGAAGATACTTTCGAAAATTTATTTAAATTCTTTGAAGCCAATGCAGATGCTGGAATGGCTACTTGCAAAGTTCTAAACCCAGATGGGACGCTGCAATTAGCATGCAGAAGAAGTTTTCCAGGACCTTGGACGTCATTTACAAAAGTTACCGGACTAAGTTCACTTTTTCCAAATAATAAACTTTTTGCAAAATATAATCTTACTTATCTTGATGAAAATCAGTCCTACGAAGTTGATGCAATTTCAGGTTCTTTCATGATGATGCGCAAAGAAGTTTATGAAAAAGTTGGCGGTTTTGATCCTGAATTTTTTATGTATGGTGAGGATTTGGATTTGTGTTATCGAATTCAAAAATCCGGTTACAAAGTTTATTATGTTCATACTACTGAAATTATTCACTACAAAGGGGAAAGTACAAAACGAAGCAGTTTAGATGAAACAAAAGTTTTTTATGATGCGATGCATTTATTTGTGAAGAAGCATTTTTCTTCATCATTTTTAATTGAATCTGTTTTGCAATTTGCAATATTTGTTAGAAAACTAATTGCATTTGCAAATGTTTATAAACTTCCAATCTTTACTGCTGTTATTGACGTTCTCTTTTTTACGATTATCCTTTTCCTATCAGAAAAATTATATTCTAAAGAAGATGGCTGGCAAGGTTTTCCTGAAGAAGTTAAACCGGCAATTTATTTTATTCCCGGAATTTTACAATTATTTATTTCTACAATTGCCACTGCATACAGAAAAAAAAGTATTTCAGTTCTTCGCATTGTAGTTTCTCTTTTGGTTGGCGTGGTTTTAATCTCATCACTAACTTTTTTCTTTAAGCAATATGCATTCAGCCGTGCCGTGCTTTTGATTACTTATGGTGTTTTGATTTTTGTGCTTCCATTTTGGAGAATTATTGCAAAATTATTTTTTAAAATTGGAATTGAGAGACATCTTTCAAAGGCTAGAACTTTGATTGTTGGTTCTGAAAGCCGTGCTATTGATCTTATAAAAAAATTAAAATCGAATGTTAACGATATTCATAATATTATTGGGTTAATTGGTTTCAGAAATGATGAACTTGATAAAGATGTAAATGGTGTTAAAATTGTTGGAACAATAAAAAACATTAAAAAAGTTATTGATGATAAAAAAATTGATAAAGTTATTTTTTCATCAGACAAAATATCCTTTGCAGAAATTTTTCGAATTGTATCTATTGGGCAGAGCAGTAATGTAGATTTCATGATTGCCGGAACTGAATCTGATTATCTTGTGGGAAAATCTGCAATTTCTATGTTGAATGATATTCCGCTTGTAAAAGTGCATTATAATATTTCATCAATATCAAATAAAATTGCAAAGTTTATATTTGATGTAAGCTTAAGTTTGCTGATTTTATTTTTTATATTTCCATTTGTCTATTTGTTCAGTAGTAGGAAAAATTATAAAAGTGATTTTCAAAAATTTGTTTTGAATGTTCCAAAAGTTTTATTTTTAAAGAAAAGTATAGTCGGACCAATTAAACAAAGTTCGGATGGATTATTTTTAGGAAAGCCGGGTTTAACTGGTTTGTGGTACACAGAATTATATGATATTAAGGATTTAAAGGAAGAAGAAAAGTTGAATATTTATTATGCGAAAAATCAAAATGCATGGTTGGATTTAGAAATAATTGGTAAAACTATTTCAAAGTTTTTTATTAAAGCGGAGTAAGAATGGCTAAGAGTATTTTAGATTTTGAAAAACCTATTATAAATCTTGAAAAGAAAATTGAAGAAATGAAAGCATATGAAGATAATCTTGATATAAAAGATGAAATAGAAAAACTTGAACAGAAAGTTGAGCAATTAAAAATGAATATTTATGATAATCTTACAAGATGGCAAAGAGTTCAGCTTGCACGTCATTCAGACAGACCTTATACGCTTGATTATATATATATGATGACAAAAGATTTTGTTGAACTTCATGGCGATAGATTATTTAAAGATGACCATGCAATCGTTTCCGGTTTTGCACAGATTGATGAACATAAAGTAATGATAATCGGTCATCAAAAAGGACGTGATACAAAATCTAATCTTTATAGAAATTTTGGAATGCCAAATCCCGAAGGCTACAGAAAAGCATTAAGAATGATGAAGCTTGCTGAAAAGTTTAATAGACCGGTTATTACATTTTTGGATACACCCGGTGCTTATCCGGGAATTGAAGCTGAAGAAAGAGGTCAAGCTGAAGCAATTGCAAGAAATTTATTAGAAATGGGCAGACTTAAAGTTCCTATAATTGTTGTAATTATTGGTGAAGGAGCAAGTGGCGGAGCTTTAGGACTTGGAGTTGGAGATAGAATATTGATGCTTCAAAATACTTGGTATTCTGTAATTTCACCCGAATCATGTTCAAGTATTCTTTGGAGAAGCTGGGAATTCAAAGAGCAAGCTGCCGAAGCACTTAAACTAACTGCCGAAGATTTACTTTCGCAAAAAATAATTGATAGAATTATTCAGGAACCGTTAGGAGGTGCGCATAAAAATCATGATGAAATGGCTAAGACTTTAAAATCGGTTTTAATAGAAGAGCTAAACGGACTAATCAAAATTAAACCTGAAAAATTGATTCAAAACAGATTAGAGAAATTTAGTAAAATGGGAGTTTACGAAGAATAAATGGTTTCTCATAAAACTGAAATCCGCGTAAGATATGCCGATACAGATAAAATGCAATTTGTTTACAACGGAAAATATCTGGAATATTTTGAAGTTGGCAGAACAGAATTACTAAGACATTTTGGATTAGCATACAGCGAAATAGAAAAAGCAGGATATCAACTCCCTTTGATTGAAACTGGATTGAAATATAAAGTTCCGGCAACTTATGATGATATTTTAGTTATTCAAGCAACTGTTAACGAAATCTATTCTGCAAAAGTACATATAGAATATGAGATTTTTAATAAAGAGACAAATAAGTTATTAACAAGTGGTTTTACAACGCATATGTTTATAAATGCCGAAACAAAAAGGCCTACTAAACCTCCAAAAATATTTATTGATCAATTAGCTCCATACTTTCAAAAATAGATGATAGAAAAACTAAAGGCTCTTACTAAAGAGACTGCAATTTATGGTGTTAGCACAATTGTAGGGCGCTTTCTAGGTTTTATTCTAGTTCCGTTTTATACAAATGTTTTTAATCCAACTGAATATGGTTTATTCGGTTATATATATGCATACATGGCGTTCATGAATATAGTTTACATTTATGGAATGGATGCTGCTTTTATGAAGTATTATTCTGTATCAGAAAATGAAACAGAAAAAAGAGATACATTTTCTACTCCATTTATTTTTGTATTAATTTCTTCAACTATTCTTTCTGTGATTATCTTATTTCTTCAAACGCCTATAAACACTGCTCTCGGAATACCATTTAATTATTCCGAGTTAATTTATTATGTGGCAGCAATTCTTTTTCTGGATGGAATTGCCATGGTTCCGTTTGCTCATTTAAGAATGAGAAATAAAGCTGTTAAGTTTGCTTCAATAAAAATGCTGAATATAATTATCAATTTATCATTAAACATAATTTTAGTATTGCATTATGAAATGGGAATTGAAGCAATATTTATAAGTAATCTGATTGCTTCGGCATTTTCCATAATAGTTTTAATTCCGGATATATTGAGAGAAGTGACATTCAAAATTGATAAAACAAATCTGAACAGAATGTTAAAATTCGCTTTGCCATATCTCCCCGCCAGTTTTGCCGCTACTATTGTTCAAGTAATTGATAGACCGATTCTAGAATACTTGACCAATGTAAAAGTTTTGGGAATTTATCAGGCGAATTATAAACTTGGTATTTTTATGATGCTGTTTGTTTCTATGTTTCAATCGGCATGGCATCCATTCCTTTTATCGAATGCTAAAGAAAAAAATGCTAAAGAATTATTTGCGAGAGTTTTAACATTATTTCTGGTAATTACTTCAATAATTTGGATACTACTTTCTCTATTTATTCAAGATGTAGCGCAGTTTCCAATCTTTCATGGAAAAAGTTTAATCGGTGAAAAATATTGGGAAGGATTAATAATTGTCCCAATTATTTTACTTGGTTATATCTTCCACGGAATGTATGTAAACTTTACGGCAGGAATTTATATTGAAGAAAAGACAAGTTATTTGCCCGCTATTACTGGCGCAGGCGCTTTAGTTAATGTGATTGTAAACTTTACTTTAATTCCTTTGATGGGAATGCTTGGTGCAGCAATTGCAACTTTAGCTAGTTATTTAGTAATGTCTTTTGGCATTTTTATAGTAGCACAGAGATTTTATAAAATTGAATATGAGTATTCAAAAGTAGTTAGAGTATTGATTTTGCTGCTGATTTCCTGCGGGACTTACTATTATCTTTACTATAATATAGATTTTAATCTTATAATCAAGGTTATATTTTTGATTGTGTTTTCAAGTCTGATGTTTCTTTTAAGAGTTGTAAATTTGTCAGAAGTAAAATCAACTTTCAAACTCTTGTTTAGGCGATAGGACATCCTTTTAACATATTTCTTAAATTTCAAGTTGTTTCTCTTTTATTTTCATCGTAATATTTTGCCTCAAAAAGGAAAAAGTTAATGTCTGCAATAACTATAAAAGTTAAAAGATTAAGTGATAGATTTAGTGATATTCAGCTTCCAAAATATGAAACTGAAGGAAGCGCAGGAATGGATATTAGAGCTGCTGTTGATAACGAAATAAAAATTGAAAAAGGAAAAATTGCTTTAATTCCTACTGATCTCTCAGTCGAAATACCTGAAGGATATGAAATACAAGTTAGACCAAGAAGCGGATTGGCAATAAAACACGGAATTGGAATTCTAAATTCACCCGGAACTATTGATTCTGATTATCGCGGCGAAATTAAAATTATTCTTTTCAATTTTGGCAATGAAGATTTTATTATAAATAGAGCAGATAGAATTGCTCAGATTGTAATTTCAAAAGTATATAAAGCTGATTTTCTAGAATCAGAATCACTGGAAGAAAGCTCACGCGGAGCGGGTGGATTTGGTAGTTCCGGAAAATCTTAAAAAGAGTTTGGAGTTTTTAAATGTCTGATTTTGTACATCTTCATAATCATTCTCATTATAGTCTGCAAGATGCAGCGGCTACAATTGACGGCTTAGTTAATGCTGCCGTTGATCATAATATGCATGCGCTTGCACTTACTGATCACGGTGTAATGTATGGTGCTTCTGAATTTTATAAGAAAGCTACAAAAGCCGGAATTAAACCAATTATAGGAATGGAAGCTTACATCGTTATGAACGGAAGTCATAAAGATAAAGGCGGAGATGCTAAAAATGGAGTAAAAGGAAGGCGAAGAGATTACAACCATTTAGTTTTATTGGCAAAAAATGAAATCGGTTATAAAAACCTCATGAAGCTCGCTACAATTGGGCAGAAAGAAGGATTTTATTATAAACCCAGAGTTGATCTTGATACGTTAAGAAGTTATACAGAAGGATTAGTTTGTACATCCGCATGTCCGGCAGGACCAATATCCACAGAGCTAATAAACGATAATTACAAAAAGGCTCGCGATGTTGCCGTTACGTTTCATGAAATGTTTGGCGAAGATTTTTATTTAGAAATTCAAGATCATAATCTGGAAGTCGAAACACCAATTCTAAAAGGAATGCCTAAACTTTCACAAGAGCTTGGGATTAAATTAATTGCTACAAACGACATTCATTATATTCAAAAAGATCATGCACTTGCGCATAATATCCTTTTGATGCTTGGAGATAAAGCCGGTACTTCCGATTATAACAAACTGCGCTATGGAACTGACGAAATTTACTTTAAATCAACTGATGAAATGCAAAAGTTATTTAAAAATTATAAGGGTGCTATTGAAAACACTATTGAAATTGAACAGAAAATAAATCTCAAAATGGATTTCAAAGGTTTTCATTATCCTAATTTTCCAGTTCCGGATGGCATAACCCTAGAGCAATATTTTGAGCAGCTTTCAAGAGAAGGTCTCGAAAAAAGATTTAGCAGACTTAACAGAGATATTGAAGACAGATTTGCATATGAAATAAATGTAATAAAAGATATGGGCTATTCCGGTTATTTCTTAATTGTGCAAGACTTTATAAATGCGGCGCGCGAAAAAGGAATTCCCGTCGGTCCCGGCAGAGGAAGTGCGGCAGGCAGTTTGGTAGCGTATTCTCTGGGGATAACAAATGTTAATCCGCTTGACTATGATTTGCTGTTTGAAAGATTTTTGAATCCTGCACGAAAATCAATGCCCGATATTGATGTTGATTTTGCTGATGATCAGCGTGGTGACGTTATTGAATACACTAAAAACAAGTATGGCGAAAGCTCTGTGTGTCAGATTGTAACTTTTAACAGATTATCTTCAAAAGCTGTTATTAGAGATGTCGCTAGAGTTTTAGGAATTCCAATTCCAAAAGTTAACAGCATTACAAAATTTATTCCATCCAAGTTTGGTAAAGTTTTTACAATTCAACAAGCTCTAGATGAAGTTCCGGAATTAAAATGGGTTAAAGATTCAGATGAACCTGAAATCCAAAACTTAATTAAATATGGAAAAATTCTTGAAGGAATGAATAGAAATGTTGGCAAGCATGCAGCCGGCGTGGTTATTACTCCCGGTGATGTAAGTAATTTTGTTCCTTTAGCCAGAGCGGGAAGTGATACCGATATTGTAACTCAATTCAATATGAAAGAATTGGATGATGCCGGTTTACTTAAAATGGATTTTCTTGGATTAAGAACTTTAACAATTATTCGTGATACAATTGATTTAGTAAAAGCTCACAGAGGAATTGATATTGATATTGATTCTATTGCGCTTGATGATAAAAAAACATATGAGCTATTTGGAAAAGGTCAAACAACAGCAATATTTCAGTTTGAATCCGCTCCAATGAAAGAATATTTAAAACGCTTAAAGCCTACATCCATAAAGGATTTGGCTGCTATGAATGCTCTTTACCGTCCCGGTCCTATGGAGTTTATTGATGATTTTATTGCTTGTAAACATGGAAAGAAACAAATTTCTTATACGCATCCGGTTTTAGAATCAATACTTAATGAAACATATGGAATTATTGTTTATCAAGAACAAGTAATTCAGATTGCTAACAAAGTAGGCGGTATGTCGCTTGCAGAAGCTGATTTGCTAAGAAGAGCAATGGGAAAGAAAGATACTGCTGCCATGGCAGAGCAAAAAAAGAAATTTGTTGAAGGCGCAACAAAGAATAATATTCCAGAAAAAGTTGCAATTGAAATTTTTGAAAACATTGACAAATTCGCAAATTACGGATTCAATAAAAGCCATGCTGTTGCTTATAGTTTTGTTGCTTATCAAACAGCGTTTTTAAAAGCTCATTATCTTGAAGAATTTTTAGCCGCTAACTTATCAAATGAATTTAGCAATGCAGATAAAGTAACCACTCTGCTGGATGATGCCAGGAAAATGCACGTAAAAGTTTTGGCTCCTAGTATCAATAATCCTTCAGTGAAATTTAATGTGAAGGATTTCCAGATAATATTTGGGATGTCTGCAATTAAAAATGTTGGTGTAAATGCTGTAGCTGAGATTAGCAGAGCCCATGAAGAACTTGGAAGAAACTTTAAAAGCATATTTGATTTTACTGCAAATATTGATACACGCATAGTAAATAAGCGTGCATTAGAAGGATTAGTTTTAGCCGGAGCAATGGATTCAGTATCAGGAACAAGGGCGCAGAATTTTTATGCAATTGAGGATGCAATAAGTTTTGGAAATAAAGTTAGTAACTCTGTCCCCAGCGGAGACAGTCTTTTTGGTGATGCTGATGAAGATTTAATAGATTTGGCAGAACCGGAATTGCCAAATATTCTCGAATGGGAAACTAAAGAAAATCTGAAGAAAGAAAGAGAAGTTTTAGGTTTTTATCTTTCTGATCATCCTTTAAATAAATATGAAACCGAATATAATTCTTTTGCAACTGTTCATCTTGGTGAAACAGAAAACATTACAACAGAAAATGTTATTGCTGTTGGTGTTGTAACTTCTTTAAAAACTAAAATTGATAGAAAAAATAACACAATGGCATTTTTCAAAATTGATGATCTTTCAGGCTCTTGTGAATGTATGGCTTTTTCTAAAGTTTATAAGGAGTGCAGCGAATATATTTCTGAAGAAGCTACGGTTCTGATAAATGGAAAGATTGAAAGTCGAGGAGATTCAGTACAGATTAATGTTGATGAATTAATTCCTTTGGATGAAGCAAAATCAAAATTGACTAAAAGACTCGGTATTTTATTAGATACTGAAAAGCATACTGAAGAAATGATTTTAGAATTCAAAAATATTTTAGAAAATAATGAAGGTAATATTCCGGTAATGATTTTTGTTATAGAATCAGGTATTAGAAGAAAATTTCATATTAATCAAAAAATTAAGTTAACAGATGAACTTATTAACAAGACTTATAATCTTTTTGGTGAAGAATCTATAAGATATCTAACTTCTTAGAAGTTTGATTTACAAAAGTCGTTTTATTAAGTTTACTTTTCTTTAAAGAAATTAATGATAAGGAGTAAGATGGGAAATAAATGGGCTCTAATTTTAGGTTCGTCAAGTGGATTTGGCGGGGCAGCATCCGTTGCTCTGGCAAAAGCTGGTTATAATATTTTAGGTATTCACTTAGATAGACAAGCTACCATGGAAAATGTTGAGAAAGTAAAATCTCAAATTGCAAATGAAGGAACTAAAGCTTTTTTCTTCAATGCAAATGCAGCCGATGTTTCAAAAAGGAATGAAATAATTGAAGAGTTCAAAAAAACTTATCCCGAAGAAAAAATTACAGTCCTGGTTCACTCGTTAGCATTCGGAACGTTAAAACCACTAATTGCTAAAAATCCTAATGATTGTATCTCTGCCTCTCAAATGTCAATGACATTAGACGTAATGGCACATTCTTTAATTTATTGGACTCAATCACTCGTTCAAAATGATCTGCTTTCTGAAGGTGGAAGAATTTTTGCATTAACAAGTGCAGGCGGTCAAACCGTAATTCCTTCTTATGGAGCAGTTTCAGCGGCAAAAGCAACTATTGAATCTCACATAAGATATTTAGCGGTTGAATTAGGAATAATGAAAGTAACAGCAAATGCAATTATGGCCGGTGTTACCGATACTCCTGCTTTAAGAAAAATTCCGGGAAATGAAAATATGATTGTAGCCGCAGAAATGAAAAATCCACATGGAAGATTAACAACTCCCGAAGAAGTAGCCGATGCAATTGTGCTTCTTTGTGATGAAAAAGCTTCTTGGATTTCCGGCAATGTAATGGGTGTTGACGGTGGTGAATATATTGTGAATCATATTGGAGAAAAAATTTGCAGGCCAATTAAATAATATAATTGGTTGAATTAATTATTTATATGTGTACTGAATGAATAAGATATTTTAATTAATAGGAGAATGAAATGAAACCTTTCGAATTTACTGATGGCAATTTTAAGTCAGAAGCTCTAGAAACAGATCAATTAGTAATAATTGATTTTTGGGCAGTATGGTGTGGTCCTTGCAGAATGATCGCTCCAATTATTGAAGAACTTGCTTCTGAATATGAAGGCAAAGTTAAAGTAGGAAAATTGGATGTTGATTCAAATCCTAATACTGCAATGACTTATGGCGTTAGAAGTATCCCTACAGTTTTGTTTATGAAAAACGGTGAAGTTGTTGATAAAATTATTGGTGCGGTTCCAAAAAATCAATTCGTAGAAAAAATTAATGCAAAAGTTGCTTAATTATAATTAATAAATTTGGCTGTCTAAAAGAATCTTAAAAATTTCCAAAATTTAGACAGCCTAATTTTTATTTACTTGCCAAATAAAATAATAGAGGGTTATGAAGAAAGTACTTATCTCAGATAAATTAGATGAATCATGTGTCTCCTTGCTCAAAGAAAAAGGATTTGATGTTGATTATAAAGCCGGCATTAAGCATGATGAATTATTATCTATAATTAATGACTATAACATTCTACTAGTTAGAAGTGCTACAAAAGTAACTGAAGAAATTATTAACGCCGGATCAAATCTTGAAATAGTTGGCAGAGCCGGTACGGGTGTTGATAATGTTGATATAAAAGCAGCCAACCGTAAGGGAATTATTGTGATGAATACTCCCGGGGGAAATACAACTTCAGCTGCCGAACACACTATTGCCCTGATGCTTTCAATGTGCAGAATGATTCCGCAAGCAAATAGATCTTTAATTGAAGGAAGATGGGATAGAAAATTATACAGTGGAACCGAATTTAACGGAAAAACTTTAGGAGTAATCGGATTAGGCAAAATTGGTAGAGAAGTAGCATTAATGGCAAAAGGATTGCGCGTTAATGTAATTGGTTATGATCCCGTATTGTCTAAAGAATATGCCGATGAAATAGGAATTGAATTATTTTCACTTGATGAAATATTTGCAAAATCTGATTTTATCTCTGTTCATGTTCCGCTTACAGCTACAACCGAAAATCTTTTGTCGAAAAATGAATTTGCAAAATGTAAAGACGGAGTTAAAATAATTAACTGCGCTAGAGGCGGAATAGTTAGCGAATCGGATTTGCTTGATGCGCTTAATTCCGGCAAAGTAAGTGGTGCTGCTTTTGATGTTTTTACGGAAGAACCTCCGGCTAATTATGACTTGATAAAACATCCAAACTTTATTGCAACTCCTCATCTGGGTGCTTCTACTGAAGAGGCACAAGTTAAAGTTGCTATTCAAATTGTAAATCAAATTAATGATTTTTATTCCGGCGCTGAAGTCAATGGAATTGTAAACTCATCATTTTTAGCTTATGCGAATAATCCTTTCATGAAACCGTTTGTTGATCTTTCTGAAAAAATCGGTTTAATTCAATCACAGCTTATTGATAAAAGTTCCAATAAAATCACTGTTCAAGTGACTGGCAAAAAAATAGTGAAGTATTCCGATCTGTTTGTTTCCAGTGCATTAAAAGGACTGTTAGAAAACATTAGCGACGAACCAATAAATATTGTAAATGCAAATGTTATAGCTGAAGAAAAGGGAATTAAAGTTGAAGTTGTTACAAGTTCAGAGAACACATATTATGCAAACAGCATAACTGTTGAAATAGAAAACAACGGAATAAAAAAACTTGTTACAGGAACTGTTCTGGATGAATCATTAAGAATAGTAAGGATAGACGGATTTAATTTGGAATTTAAACCCGAAGGGAATTTATTATTCTATAATAATATCGATACTCCCGGAATACTTTCTAAAGTTAGTTCTGTTTTGTCTACTAACAATATTAATATAGCGGGTCTTACTTTAGGCAGAACTGGACTGGGGGAAGAAGCAATAACAATTATAAGCTGCGATCAAGAGATTGATAATATTACTTTAGAAAAAGTTTCAGAATTAGAATTTGTTAGTAATGTTAAGGTTGTTAGGCTTTAATGCAAATAATTTTATCCAAATTTAAAAGCCTTGACAAAAAAATACTCAAGTAGTAAATTCACATAACTTTATTGGTAAAGTAAAAAAAAGCTTGTAAATAAAGGGGAAAAAGATTATTATAATTTTTTATTTTAGATTAAAGGCGTAGTTCTAGTATTAAATAATTATTATTTTTCACTTGCTTTAATCTCTTTATTTAGTAATCTTTACGGCTTAAGACGTATATAGTTTTAAAAAGTTTCATTTTTTAAATAACACAATCACTCACAAAACATGGAGTAACTCATGCTTAAAAAACTTACTCTCTCACTCGTAGTTTTTCTTTTGATGGGAAGTTTAACCTTTGGACAAAATGCTTTAGAAAATGCAAAGCATAAAGTTAAAAAAGTTGATCCTTCACAAGAATCTGTACTTAACAATAATCCTGTGAAAGCTAATCCTACTATTGCTGCTGATCTTTTCACAACAGATTATGATTATGCTTGTAACAACTCACGTCCTTCTATGCTATGGCCATATGATGTTGACGGCGAAGCTGGTTTAGAACCGGTTGGTACCGGAATGCAAAGAGCTGATGGCGGTGTAAGATCGCAACAGTTATTTGCCGGATTAGGCGGCGAATTTACTTGGTTCCCGGTAAGTGACGTTGGTTTATCTTCAGGATGGGGCGGTGTTCAATCAATTACTGAAGGTCCTTGGGCAGGTAAAGCTTTATTAATGTTTCACCAAGGCGGACAAACAAATTATTCAGTTGTTGATTTAGCAACTTTTGCTGTTGAAACAACTCACCAAGCAATTGGTGGCACAAACTTCCCATCATTTGTTTCTTTATCAAACGGAAACATCCTTTGGAATTCTGATGCTGGTGATCTTTATGTATCAACAGATCAATTAGCAAACAGTACATTGGTTACTAACGTAATTCCTGCTGAAGCAACTGATGCTCCTGCTGAATTAATTCTTAAAAGATCACCTGATGGAAACTTTGTATTTCATCCTGCTGCTTTTAGTGTAGCTGGTTCTATTCTTGATGGTGCTGAACAAGATTCTGCTGACTTTGTATCAATTCTTGCTTCTACAGATGGCGGCGCTAACTTTAATTTTGAAAAAATTGGTTATGAAGGATACTCACCTATTTCAAATAGACCTGATTATATGCCTTTATTTGCTAATTTTGCTCAGTTAGACGGTGCTGTTGATAATAGTGGTAAAATGCACGTTGTTATAAATGGTTATTCTATTGATTTAGGTTCAGCTGATTCAAGTGCTGTATATCCGGTTTACTACTGGAACTCAGTAAATGCTAGCTGGATGGCTTTAACTACATTGGAACAAGAAACAGCAACAGGTATTGGTGATTTCTATCCTGGAAACGGAATTGGAAACTCATATCCTTCAGTAGCTGTTAACGAAGATGGTAGTGTTGTAGTAGTAGTATGGCAATCACCTGAAATATCTGATGGCGCAGTTGTTACTTTCCCTGGTGACGGCGGAGATGCTTCAATTGAAAGCTATTACACAGATATTTATTATGTAATGTCAACAGACGGTGGTGTTACATTTACAGATCCAGCAATGTTAGCTGGTGAAGCTGAAAGAGCTGATTATTATCCTTATGCTGCAAACACTGGTTTAGAAATGGTTGGCGAAAACGAATATAAATTAAGTTATGTTTATATGGTAGATGCTGTACCTGGAACTTCATTATTTGGTGAAAACAGTGCTTCTAATGATAGCTACTGGATTTATGATGAAATGACTTTCTTAGCTGTTAGCGTAGAAGATAATGAATTAACTGTAGATAATTTTGAATTAGCTCAAAATTACCCCAACCCATTCAACCCAACAACAAAAATCTCTTATTCAGTTGCTGAACAAACAATGGTTACATTAAAAGTATATGACGTATTAGGTAAAGAAGTTGCTACTTTAGTTAACAACGTAAAACCTGCTGGTCAATATGATGTATCATTTAATGCAGCAAACTTAGCTACCGGTATGTATATATACAAATTGCAAGCTGGAGATTTTGTAAGCTCTAAAAAAATGATGTTAGTTAAGTAATTTTGTTTCGAACAGAAAATTATTACTTATTATAAAAATATTAGACTCCCCCAAAGCTTTAATTGAGGGAGTCTTCTGTAATTTTTAGAATAGTGTCATTTAATAAGATTTGTAAATCTCTTAGTAGAAATTAAATTCTAATTTATGTTTTTATCTTTTATAAAAAATGGAGTTGCTATGAAAAAGTTGTTTACTTTTTCGGCGCTAATCTTACTACTTTCTCTGCTTTTTACAGTTTCTGCTCAGGTAGGTACTGGTAAACTTGCGGGTAAGATTACGGATGCTGAAACAGGCGAACCATTGATTGGCGCTAACGTAGTTATATTAAATACTACCTTAGGTGCAGCTGCCGACCTTGAAGGTAATTATTTTATACTAAATATTACACCTGGAACCTATGAAGTTCAATTTAGTTATGTTGGATATGGTTCTAAGACACTGCAAGAAGTTCGTATTGTGCCTGGTATAACTTATGAACTTAATACTACCCTCACTGCCGGTTTAAACCTAGATGAAATTGTTGTAACTGACAAAAAGTTTTTCGAAGAAAAATCGACAAATACTGTAAAAGTTATTGATTCTGATCAAATTCAACAACTTCCTGTTAAAGGTATAGCAAACATTGCTTCTTTGCAAGCTGGTGTTGTTATGGCTGACGGAAGTGGTGGTGAAGATGGAAACGCAACTATCAACGTTAGAGGTGGTAGAGGCGGTGAAGTTCTTTATATAGTTGATGGTGTTCCTCAAAACGATGCTTTGTTTGGCGGTAATAATTCTCAAGTAAGTAACGCGGCTATTGATCAGATTTCTTTCCAAATTGGTGGATATGAAGCAAAATATGGTCAAGCTCAATCTGGTATCATTAACGTTACTACTAAATCCGGAAATCCAAAATACAACGTATTTGCAGATGTAATAACATCACAATTTACTGATGATTATGGATATAATCTTTATACAGCATCTTTAGATGGTCCTATTATTCCTGGAAATGGAAATCATACTTTCTTCGTTTCCGGAGAAAGAGGTTGGTTCTTAGATGCTAATCCTAAAGCTATTGATCTTGTAATTCCTACTGCTGGAATTGATTCTCCAGCATTACCAAACAACTCTAGCGGTATTTGGAGATTCACAGCAAGAACATCTCACAATTTTAGTCCTTTTACACTTAGACTTGGTGCAAATATAAATACTGCACAAACAAGAGGATACATTCACAGTTATGCTAAGCATAACTCAGCACACAATCCTTATAGTGAAAATGGCAATTATTCTTTTAGTGGTAGATTCTCTCATAACGTTTCTTCTAATTCATTTTGGAATTTAAACGTTGGTTATAAAGTTTATGAAAATGAATCTGGTGATGGTGTTTGGTTTAATAATTTAGATGCTTATGGCGATACTTTATTAAATAGCGAAATTACAACACAAGGTTCAAGAGAAACTCTTGATAGAGTTGGTTTATTTTTCAATTCTGGACGAGTTAGCTCAAATTATAACAGAACTTCAAACTCAACAATAAATGCTGATTTTGATTTCACTGCTCAAATTTCTAATCACTTGTTAGAAGTTGGTGCGGGAATGCAGCACAATACTTTAAGATATTATAACCTTAATAGTGTTCATAGAGTTGCTATTGATATTAGAGGATCAAGTGCGCTTCCTTATGATGAAAGAGTGGCTCTTCAAAATCCATTCTTCTTTGGATGGGACGTAACTGGTCAAACAAAAGTTGATGCAAATGAATCAAAATCTATTGGTGGAATTAGCAGAAATGTTAAGTCAGAACCAAGAAATCCTGTGATTACTTATGCATATATTCAAGATAGATTTGAATTAGATGACTTAGTATTGAACTTAGGTGTTAGATTTGATTATTTTGATTCACAAGCTCAGATTTTAAGAGATGAAGCATTACCATTTGCTTATGGTGATCCTAATGTATTTGATTCAGAAGATTTTATTACTAAAGATCCTGAATTCTTTATTTCTCCTAGAATTGGTTTAGGTTTTCCTGTAACTGAATCTACTGTTTTCCATGCTCAGTATGGTAAATTTATTCAACAGCCAACATTGATTGATGTTGTAACTTCAGAAAATGCTTTGCAAGATTTAGTAAAAGATGGCAATTTCGGAGTTAACACAGGTCACGTTGATAGTGAAGAAACAACGCAGTATGAAATTGGTTTACGCCAAGTATTAGGTGACAATTTTGGCGCGTTAAATCTAACAGCTTTTTATAAAAACACAAAAGGTTTAGTTAATAATCAAACTATTTTCTTCCAAAGATTTGTTGGAGGACAGTTAGATAGATATTACAGACCAACAAATTCTGATTTTGGTACAGTAAAAGGATTAGCTCTTTCATTACAGCTTTCAAGAATGAGTTATTTCTCTGTTAACCTTGATTACACATATTCATTGGCTGAAGGAACCGGTTCTTCAACAAGTTCCGCTACTACTGCAGCTTTTAGAAATACAAACGGCGAAACTCCAAAAGTTATCGCTCCGTTAGATTTCGATCAACGTCATACTGGTGTTATTAATGTTAATTTCTTTATTCCAAAAGGCGAATTAGGTATCTTCGAAATGGTTGCCGCTAATGTGCTTTTAACTTTCAATAGCGGAAGACCTTACACTCCTCTTGAGCAACAAAATATTACTCCTGGTGGAAGCTCAAACTTGGGAGATACTAAAGGTTATGTTAACTCAGCTTATGGTCCTGGAACAAGTAGAGTTGATTTTAAAATTGAAAAATCAATTGGTATAGGTGATAACTTATTATTAACACCTTACCTATGGGTTCAAAATTTATTTGATGTAGATAATGCTGTTAATGTTTATAGATCTACTGGTGATCCTTTCACTAGCGGTTATCTTTCTACAGAAGAAGGTAAAGCTGTTGCAACGGATTCAGGTCCTGATTATGTTTCTGATTATATGGCATTAGAAAGAGATCCTGGTAATTTTGGTATTCCAAGATTAATCAGATTAGGATTCAGATTGAATTTTTCAAATATAACCTTCTAATTAAAGTATGAACAAAAAAGGCGGTAAAATGAAAATGAATAAATCAAAAATTATAAGTCGAGCGATCTTGCTGGCTGTCCTCTCGTTGGGGCTTTTGATTGGCGCCTATTCCGACGAAGGCAAAGGTTCCGGCAAGAAACTAAATAAAACTACCGCAACAGGAGAGTTTTTTAATTTCAACATTAACAATCTTCAAATCCCATTGGATAATAAAGGTGTTATTGCTGATGTTAATCCTGGTGGTGGAGCCGGTGGTTTTTTTGACGGTTTTGTATTTCTATTTTCCTCTGGATTTTATGTTTCCGGTTATCATGATCTTAATAATGATGGCGCTTTTACGGAAAATGAACTTTGGGGAAATGGTGTTTTAAGTGCTTCACGTATTGAAGATTATCAACCAGGTCCTTTTGGTTCAAGTCAAGGTGATCCTAGAAACGTAGTTTATATTGTTAGAGCTACTGATCAAGATTTTGGAGAATCATGGCAAGAATGGAAAGATGCTGTTGATATAGGTGCAGATTTTTACGATGGTAATGGTGACGGTGTTTATAATCCGACAGATTTAAACGGAAATGGAACTTGGGATCTTACTGAAGATAGACCTGATCTTATTGGTGACATTACTGCTTGGACTGTTTTTAATGACGGAGTTCCTACAGCATTGAGACGTTATACTGTTTCACCTAAAGGATTGGAAATTAGACAAACAGTATTTGGATTTAATTCTAAAACTGCAGTTGGTAACATGATGTTTGTAAGATATCGTCTTGTTAATACCGGTGCTGTTGCCGATGAATTCAATAATGTATATTTCTCAGCTGCTGCTGATCCTGATTTAGGAGAATATGAAAGCGATTTAGTTGGTAGTGATACTGTTCTGAGTGCCGGTTATGTTTATAATGACGGGGTTGATGCTGATTACGGTGACAATGCACCATGTTTCTTAATGGACTTTTTCCAAGGTCCTTATGAATATATACCTGGTGTTACTTTTACTGATGCAAATTCAAACGGTGTTTATGATGCTGGTGAAGTTGCTTTAGATACAGCATATCAAGTTAATGGTAAAGTTCTTGGTATTAAAGAAATTCTTGGTGCTAGAACTTTAGGTTTGTCAAGTATGACTCAATATATGCAATCGCATCCAACTCATGGTGATCCTGATACTCATTTTGAATTGAGAAACTATATGAAGGGTGGTCATGGAAAGAATGGCGATTCTCTTTATATTAGCAGTTGGGCATTCGGTAACGGAGCTACATTAGGTGCTGATACGTCAAGAATTAAATCAAAATACATGTATTCAGGCGAACCTGCAACAGGTAGAGGTTGGTTAAATGTTGTTCCAATCGATCAAAGACAAATGTCAAACACAGGTCCTTTTACTTTAAGAAAAGGGGAAGAACAAGATATAGTTGTAGCATATGTAGTTGGACGCGGAGTTTCTGCAACTAATTCAGTTACAATAGCTAAAAATTATAGTGCAATAGCGCAAGAAGTATTCGAAAATAATTTCCCTTCACCACCTCCTCCTCCTCCAGTTAATCCTGTTATTGCTCAAGGTGATGGATTCTTCGACATTAGATTTGAAACTTTTGATCAAGCAAATTATAATGCTGTTGATACTGTTCTTGGTATAAACAGAATAGTTCAAGGTTTTTATATTACTGCATATAAATATAACACATCAAATCCTACAGTTAGTGGCGAAGTTAATACAATGCAACTAAAAGATTATAGATTTGATAATTTTATACAAGCTTTCTACGAAGTATCACCAAATGGCGGTAGAGATTTAGTTAGAAAAGCTGCAGAAATATCTTTGGATACAACAGATTATGCGGATCCTACAAAAGGTAGATTAAAACTAAGAATTAATGCTGATCCTTTTACAGGTGATCCATTAATTAAAAGCAAAGAATATTATTTCAAAGTTGGCGTTTATACGATTAACACAGCAAACATAGTTCCAATGGATAGTAATAAAGCTTTTGGTGCGGTAGATGATTATTACGATCCGGTTGGTGGTGCTATGGAAGAATTTGAAACAGGAATGATTACTGTTACTTACGGTACAGATATTTTCTCACCTGTTTTAGGAGTAAATCCTACTGGTTCTCAAAAAGCCGGCGGTTCTACCGGAGAAGTTAAATTTATTCCTCTGGTAAAAGAAGATTTAAGTGGTGATACATATTCTATAGAATTTTACAGAGATTCAACTAAAGTACTTTGGGATACTTATTGGAAATTATCCAATGTAACTACAAATACTTTATTGCTAGATTCAATGAAAAATTATTCTTACGAAGATGATGATATTGCCGGAACTATAACAGATGGTTTTATTGCAAAAGTAGCCCCTGTTAGTCCGGTTATTAACTCACTTACTCAACAACAATCAAAATACTCAGGTACTGTTTGGTTCCCGGATTTCTTGCGCGCTAGTAACTCCGGTGTTTATTACTTAGGACTAGATATTTCTAAGGATGAATATCCAGAAGTTTCATCTCCTTTATTTACTCAAGCTGCTGACAGATCAACTGTAATAGCTGCTGATAAATTAAGAAGAGTTGAATTGCGTTTTGGAACGCCAAGTAAAGCATACAGATATTTAAATGGTTATGTTGGAAATGCAATTACAAGAAACAACTCATATGCTTGGGCCGGTCAATTAACTGCTGCCGATACTGCTGGTATTGGTAAAGTAGGAAAACTTGGTGAAGGATTTGTTGATGTTCCTTTTAGTGCATGGGTAGTTGATGAAAGATTTGGTGAAGAATATCAATTAGCAACCGCTTTTGCTGAAGCTGCTCCAAAAGGCGGCGGAAATCCTGATGGAAGCTGGGATCCGGGTACTAGTATTCTTACATCAAAAGAATTTATAGCAATACTTGATGCTCCTTATGATGCAACCGGTTCTCAAAAAATATATACCGGTGGTGATTTTACAGCAAATGGAACAACAACAACTGTTTATGCTGACATTAAAAGAGGTTATACAATACCTGCTGGTGCAGATGGTATGACTGCAAATGATATAGCAACTGCAAAATCTCCATTCTTTAATACTTTGTATATGGTTTTATTACCAAGAGTGGATGCAAGCAGTTTCTATGCTGATGGAGATGTATTAAATATTGAATTAACTTCATATCCATATACTACATTGGATAGATTTGAATTCTCTACTCCAGCTGGAGGAGGATTTACTGAAAGTGATGCTGAAGCTCTATTTGAGAAAGTAAATGTATTCCCAAATCCACTGTTTGCTTTTAATCCTCAAACTAGTGTGAACCCAACAGCTCCCGCAGATGATCCATTTGTTACATTCTCTAATTTACCTGAAGAGATTACAATTAAAATATTCACAGTAAGTGGTACTTTAGTTAGAAGTCTTGGTTCAGCCGACAAATCAAACCCAACTTCTCCTTTCTTACAGTGGGATCTTCTAAATGAAGATGGTTTGAGAGTTGCCTCAGGTATGTATTTGGCAATTGTGGATTCACCAAAATATGGTCAAAAAATTCTCAAATTTGCCGTAATTATGCCACAAAAACAATTGCAAAGATATTAATAGGAAGAGTGGAATTTTTCCACTCTCCCGCTTAAAATTAAATACAAGGGAGATATCACAATGAAAAAGTTTGTAACAATATTGAGCTTTCTGCTGGCAATAACGCTATTGCAAGCCGGTGATACTTCCAGAAAGGGGACCACTGGGGCTGAGCAACTTCTGATTCCTGTAGGTGCTAGAAGTATTGCTACAGCAGGAGCCTTTATCGCTAGGACTTCTGGTGTAGAAGCTATTTATTATAACCCAGCGGGTCTTGCTGTTTCTGGAAAATCTGAATTAATGATTTCGTATATGGATTATCTTGCTGACTTGAACGTTACTTATCTTGCAGTAGGAGCTTATTTAGGTGAATTTGGTTCTATCGGTTTTACATACAAGAGTTTAGATTTTGGTGATATTCCTATTACCACTGTTGAAGCTCCTGATGGTACCGGTGCTACTTATTCGCCAGGTTTTTACACTGTTGGATTAACATACTCAAAAGTTATTACAGATAGAGTAGCTTTTGGTGTTAACTTTAAATATATACACGAAGGAATTATGAGTACTTCTGCAGAAGGTGCAGCTCTTGATTTTGGTGTTCAATATACTTTCAGTAATAACCTTTTCTTAGGTGTTTCTGTTAAGAATATTGGTACTAATATGTCTTACTCAGGTCAAGATCTTCAAGTGAAAACAACTGTTCCCGGATCACGTCCTGGTTCACAAGATGGAGCTTATATACCTGTAACGGAAGAATTCCAAATTCCTAGTTATTTTGAATTAAGTATGGCTTACAATTTTGATTTCAATGAATCAAATAACTTATTGTTTGGTACTTCGTTTAGAAATAATAATGCAATGGAAGATCAAATTATCTTAGGTATGGAATATGGCTTTATGCAAAATTTCTTCTTAAGAGGCGGATATGATATGCTGGTTGAAAATTCTGCTCAGCATACATTTGGCTATACATTTGGTGCCGGAGTAAATTATTCGTTAAGTGATAATTTAGGATTTGTTTTCGATTATGCTTATAGAGAAGTTAAAGACTTCCCGGATCCTAACCATATATTTACTGTCAAATTAGAATTACAGTAGTTTTACCTTTTCTTAAAAAAGCGCCTGTTGTATATTTCAATAGGCGCTTTTTTTATTTAATCCTTGGGGGAGATAATGCGAAAATTTTTAATTCTATTATTATTTACTTTTTTTGTCAAAGCGCAGAATGAGCAACTAAATTTTGAATTTGATTTTGCACGTTTCAATTATGATACAACAAATACTTATCTAGAAATTTATTATGTGATTGAACCAAAGAATGTAACAATTCTTAACAATGATAATGGAAGCAAAATAGAAGTTGATCTTTCTATTACTGCTATTAATAAAGAAACTGATGAATTAGCAATTGAGAAAAAATATAGAGTAAACAGTAAAATTACAAATCCAGATTCTTCTCTTCCAAGTTTAGTTGGAGTTGTTGGGTTTTTATTGAATGAAGGAGTATATGCCTTAAATGTAACTGCTGTGGATGCAAATAATGCGGAATTATTAAAAATTGTAAATGATGAAATATCGATTGGTATTTACGGAACAAATGAGTTTTCTTTAAGTGATATTCAACTTGCAAGTAAAATAAATACAGAAAATGTAAATAAAAATTCGGTTTTTTATAAAAACACAATGGAAATTATTCCAAACCCGCAAAATATTTTTGGAATATCCTTACCGGTAGTTTTTTATTATACTGAACTTTATAACTTAAATGAAAATCTTGAGTTAGAAACTTCACTTACACTTGATAGAAAAGTATTTAATAGTCTTGGAAATATTGTTTATGATAAACCAAAAGAAATTTCAAGATCGAACAAAGCAATAGTTGAAGCAGGTGCAATTAATGTTGCAAAATTTCCAACCGGTTCATATACAATAGTTTTAAGTATCATTGATCCGGTAAACAAAAAAGCTGTTTCTTCAACGAAAAAGTTTTTTATTTATAATCCAAATGTTGAACAAGTAGCAGTTGAAGATGGAAGAAACTTAACTGTTTTAGGAAGTGAATTTGGGGTAATGACTGAAGAAGAGTGTGAATTGCACTTTGATAGAATTAAATATATTGCCACAAATAGCGAATTAGATCAATATGAAAAATTAGATGAAATTGATTCTAAAAGAGAATTTTTATTTAATTTTTGGCAAAGAAGAGATCCGGTAGCTAGCACTCCGGATAATGAATTTAGAAGAGAATTCGAAGACAGAGTTAAATTTGTTGAAAACAGATTTAAAACTTTTAATAAAACCGGTGCAAAAACAGATAGAGGAAGAGTTTATTTGCAATATGGAGAACCGGATGAAATGGAAATGCACCCAAATGATTATGATAAAAAACCTTATGAAGTTTGGTATTATAACAGCATTGAAGGGGGAGTAATATTTATTTTTGGTGACATTACAGGCTATTCTGATTATGAACTTCTTCACTCTACTAAAAGAGGTGAACTACGCGATGATAACTGGGTTAGACGTATTTTAGCAAATTAGTTATGCTCAAAAATAAATTAGAATATTTTTTATTTACATCACTTGTAAGATTAGTTAATTTTTTTGGAATTAAAAAAGCGAGATTTTTTGCAAGATTTCTCGCTTTTGTTTTTTATGATATTCTTAAACTTCGCAAAGCTGTAGTTATTAAAAATCTGCAAATAGCATTCCCTGAAAAATCAATTGTTGAAATAAAAGAAATTGCAAAAAAAAATTATTTTCATATTTCTCTTACCTTTATTGAAATGATGTGTATTCCATATTTAAAATCCAAAGAAATTCTTGATTTAGTAACCTCAGAAACAGATCATAAAATAAAGCAACTTAGTGATTTAGGAAAAGGTTTAATTTTACTGACCGCACATATGGGAAATTGGGAAATAATCCCTGCAGCATTTGCTCAAAAATTAGGAATTGAAATAGCACTTCTTTCTAAACCTCAAAGAAATAATTTTATTACAGATTGGATTGCAAACATGAGAGAAGTTCATGGCAATAAGGTTGTTATGCTTGGTCAATCTGTAAGAGATATTCTAAAAGTATTAATGAATGGGGGAATTGTTGGTGTAGTTGGCGATCAAAGAGGACCTAAGGAATCACAGCGAGTTAAATTTTTTGGAAGAGAAACCGCAGTTTATACCGGAACAGCAAGTATTGCATTAAGACTGCATTCCCCAATACTTTTAGCAATGATAATTAGAAAACCCGATTTTACTTACAAAGTTGATTTTATTGAACTAAATTATGATCATATTGAAGGAAAAGATGAGGATAGAGTTATAAAAATAAATCAGAAATACATGAATATTTTAGAAGAATATGTAAGAAATAATCCGGAACAATGGTTTTGGATGCATAATATTTGGAAATATTGATGCATGAAAAAATTCTTATAATTCAAACCGCATTTCTTGGTGATGCGATTTTAACTCTTCCGCTTATTCAATATTTGAAGAGAGATTCTAATTCCCAGATTGATGTTTTATGCATTCCCTCAACTGCTGAAATATTTGGAGCTTCTCCCTTCGTTGATACAATAATTGAGTTTGATAAACGAGGCAAGCAAAAATCATTTTTATCTTTTATACGATTTGTAAACAAATTAAAAGAAAATAATTATTCAAAAGTAATTTCTCCGCACAGATCATTTCGATCTTCGTTAATAATTGCTCTAATGGGAATTAAAAATTCCATTGGCTTTGATAAAGCTTCCATGAGTTTTGTTTATAAGAAAAAAATAAAACACAATTGGAGTGATCACGAAGTATTAAGAAATTTAAAACTTGCTGATTATTGCGAAGATGATTGGAAGATAAAACCAATTATTGAATCCTCAGATAAAATTAAATTAAAGATCTCAGAAATTATAAATGAAAATAATCTAAAAAATTTTATAATAATTGCGCCGGGTTCAGTTTGGTATACAAAAGCATATCCTATTAAGAGCTTTTCCGAAGCAGCTAATGAATTAATCAAATCTGGATTTACCCTTGTCCTTATTGGTGGAAAGAGTGAATATGAATTATGCAATAAATTAAATGGAATGATAAATAATAACGAGAAAACAATAAATTTGGCTGGTGAATTATCAATTATTGAATCGATAGAATTAATGAGATTTTCAAAACTAGTTATTTGTAATGACAGTGCCCCAACACACATGGGCATGTCAGCGGATATTCCCGTTCTAACCCTTTACTGTTCTACTATTCCCGGTTTTGGTTTTTATCCTTATAATAATCAAAGTAAATATCTTTCTTATGATGAACTAAAATGTAAACCATGTGGAATTCATGGAAAAATTAAATGTCCGCTTAATACATTTGAATGCGCAGAAAAAATAGCACCCAAAAAGATTGTTCAAACAGCGCTTAAAATGATTTCTTAAATAAAAGTAATTGGTTAAATTGTTTTAGAAAATAGTGATGAGTAAATGAGTTTATTTAGTCTAAAAGAATTAAAAAAATCTTCAATATATTTAACTCCGAATTTCCCTTCTTTACAAACGAAGAGATATAAATTCAGTTTTTTTAAAGCTCTTTTATTTGTTATAATATTCTCGATGTTAATCGGTTTAATAACTGCAGCAGTATTTGTATTTACTCCCGCAAAGGAAATTTTGTTTTTTGTAGAAAATGAAAAATTATCGGAAAAAGCTGAAGAAATAAAAGTATTAGAAAAAAAAATAAACGTACTTACTCAGTCATTAAATTCTATTTCTTCCAGCACTGCTAAACTTAAATATGCTATGATGCTTGGGCAAATAGATTCACTAGATTCAAACACATTAAAAATTTATGATTCATTAAAAAAATCAGAAGACGCTAAAAGTAAAATATCTCCGGAAGGATATGTTTATAAAGCATTTAAAAATTTCATAAATAGATATTTTGAAACTGATAGTACAAAAAATAGTTTGGGTTTTATCAATCCTTCTGATGGAATAATTATTAATTATTATAATGAATTGAAAGGGCACCTTGGAATTGATTATGCATTAAAACCAAATTCACCAGTATTTTCATCCCAAGAAGGAATTGTAATTTTTTCAGGGTATGATATTGATGACGGGTATTCTATTATATTAAATCATGAAAATGAATTCATTACAAAATACAAACACTGTTCTCAACTTCTTGTAAAAGAGCGAGAGTATGTAAAACAAGGTGAGATAATTGCATTGAGCGGAAATTCAGGTTTTAATACATCCGGACCTCACTTGCATTTTGAAATTTGGAAGAATGGATTTTCAGTAGACCCTAATAAATATTTAACATCAGAAGGAGAGCCTAATGGCGAGTAAAAAAGAGACAAATATTACAGGTGATGTAAGTATTTTAAGCAGTGGTGTAAAGCTTGAAGGCAAACTATATAGTGAAGGAAATGTTAGAATTGATGGAATTGTAAATGGTGATGTAACTGTAAATGGTAATTTGACATTAGGAGAGACTTGTAAGATTGTTGGTCAAGTAAAAGCTAATAATATCACTTTAAGCGGAGTTTTAGAGGGACAGATAAATGCAGCAGAAAAATTAGTGCTAGAAAATCGATCGAAACTTATAGGAGATTTAAAGGCAAAAATTCTTGTTATTGAAGAAGGAGCTGTTTTTGATGGAAACAGCAGTATGTCATTAAACACAAAATCGAATGACGATTTGTCAACAGATTCTAATGATAAATGATGATAAAAAATCTGATTTAATTAAATCTTATTCAGAAATTGCTCCATATATTGGTTTAGGAACTCAACTTGCAATTACAATTGTTGTAATGTTTTTTGTTGGAAGGTGGCTCGATCAAAAATTAAATTGGGAGCCAATTTTAACTATAACATTTGCATTTATTGGTGGATTTGCAGGTATTTATAATTTTATAAAAACTGTGTTGAATATTAATGAAAGAAAAAAATTTAAAAAAAACGATTAATCAAGCTCTTGCTTTTACGGTATTTGGAATAATTACAATTACTATTTTGTATTATACAAATATAATTGATGATTTATTTTTAACATCTGCCGTATATGCAATTTTATTCAACATTATAAATTTTGTTGCAGCAATATATTTTTTCAAAAGTAGTTTGGGAAAAGGAAATAATTCATTTTTAATAAGAAATGTTGGAGGAATGGGATTAAGGTTTATTATCCTACTTCTTGTCATTTTTATTTCATTAAAATTCTTGAATATTGACAAATATGGATTTATATTGGTATTCTTTATTTTTTATTTTATTTACTTAGTTATTGAAATAAATTTTTTCAGAATATCATCTTTAAACAAAGAACAATGAATTTAGATACTCTACAAACAACAGCAGATACATTGCAGCAAGCAAGCGGTAAAGAAGATACTAGCTGGATTCTCAGTCACGTACTAGATGGTAACTATTTAGATTTTACTCCATTTGGAAAAGTGTATTTACCGGAGATTCATGTTCTTGGAATTGACTTATCACTTACAAGACATGTTATTTTTATGTGGCTTGCATTTATAATATTAGTTGTTTTGTTTCTAAAAGTTGGTAAATCATATAAGAAATCTAAAGTTCCTTTAGTCCCTAAAGGAATAGCTAATTTTGTAGAAGTTTTAGTTGTTTTTGTAAAAGATGAAATAGCTAAACCAACTATTGGAAAAGGACACGAAAAATTTCTTCCATATTTGCTAACAGTTTTCTTTTTCATTCTTGTTTGTAACTTCCTTGGTTTAATCCCATATGGTTCTACGGCTACTTCAAATATATCAGTTACTGCTACTTTGGCAATAATTTCATTTGTAGTTATACAAGCTGGTGGAATGATGAAAAATGGGGCTCTTGGTTATTTCAAAGGGTTAATACCTCATGGTGTTCCGGCGTGGCTTATTCCTATTATGTTCGTTGTTGAAATTTTAGGTCTGTTTACAAAACCTTTCGCTTTAGCTATAAGATTATTTGCAAATTTAACAGCTGGTCATATTGTTATTATGGCTTTGCTAGGATTGATTTTTATACTAAAAACGGTTGTTGTAATTCCAGTTTCCGTTGCTTTCGCACTATTTATTTATCTGCTTGAAATATTGGTAGCATTAATTCAAGCATACATTTTTACAATGTTGTCATCTCTTTTTATAGGGATGTCAGTTCATCAGGATCATTAAAATAAATTCTTAAGGAGGATATTAAATGGATTTTGCATATTTAGCAGCCGGATTTGGTGCAGGCTTAACTGTTATTGGCGGTGCTTTTGGTATTGGAAAATTAGCTAGTTCAGCTATGGAAGCAAGTGGTCGCCAACCAGAAGCTGCTGGTGATATCAGAACTTCAATGATTATAGCTGCGGCTCTTATTGAAGGTATATCACTTTTCGCTTTAGTAATTTGTATCCTTTTAGCACTCAAGTAATAAGTGGAGTGTTATTTTGCACTCCTATTATTAATTAAAAGGGAACTATATGGCATTTTTTAATTATGGATTAATAGCATTGTCTGGTGGTGAAATGGGCGGACCGTTGGATGTAAATCCAGGTTTGATTCTTTGGACAGTTGTTACTTTTGTAATCTTACTTTTTATTCTAAAAAAAGTTGCTTGGAAACCGATTCTAAATTCTCTTGATGAAAGAGAAAAATTTATTAGAGAATCTCTTGAAAAAGCAGAAGTAGCACAGAAAGAAGCTGAAAAATTAATACAAGATAATAGATCAAGTATTGCAAAAGCTGAAGAAGAAGCTCAAAAAGTTGTTGCTCAAGGCAGAGAGTATGGTGAAAAATTAAAAGCTCAATTGCTTGATGAAAGCAAAGCCGAAGCAAAAAAACTTATAGATAATGCCAAAGCTGAGATTGAAAGAAAGAATCAAGAAGCATTTAATAATATAAAGGATCAAGTTGCGGAAATTGCAATTAATGCAGCTGAAAAAATTATTAGAGAAAATCTTGATAAAGAAAAAAATACTCAGTTAGTTAATAAATTGATTGATGAATTGCAGAAGAATTAGGTAATAATGGGATTTCTAAACATATCAAATAGATATTCTAAAGCTTTCTTAGAAATTGCAAAAGAAAAGAATGTTGTTGATGCAGTTTCAAGTGATGCTAGGCTTATTTATAATACTTTAAAGGATAATAAAGAATTAAAGACAGTTCTTAAAAGTCCCGTTATAAAAGAAATCGATAAATTAAAAATCCTAACAGAAATTTTTGAAAAAAGAATTTCGAAAGAAACCATGCAATTTGTCGAGTTTATTTTAGAAAAAAATAGAATTGAAATTCTTTTAGATATTGTAAAACGTTTTATTGAATTAGTTGATGATATGCTTGGCTTTGTTGAAGCTGAAGTCTCTTCGGTTGATTTATTAAACGATAATCAAAAAGAAAGTCTAAAGAAAAAATTGGAAGAGCTTACAAATAAAAAAGTAAGATTTTCATTTAAAGTGAATAAAAATCTTATTGGTGGATTTACGGCAAAAATTAAAGATAAAGTTTATGATGCTTCTGTAAAACATCAATTAGAAAATTTACGTAAATCATTTTTACAAGAACATCTTAATTAGTTGAGAAAAATTTAAGGGATATAAAATGGCAGAAGTAAGACCTGATGAAGTATCTGCGATTTTGAAAAAACAATTAACCGGATTTGACAGTGAAGTTGAAGTGTATGATGTTGGTACAGTTCTTCAAGTTGGTGATGGTATCGCTCGCGTTTATGGCTTAAGTGAAGTAATGGCTAGTGAATTGGTTGAGTTTCCAAATGGAGTTATTGGAATGGTTCTTAACCTTGAAGAAGATAGTGTTGGTTGTGTTTTGTTCGGTGAAAGTTCTCTTGTTAAAGAGGGCGATACTGTTAAACGTACTAAGAGACTTGCTTCCATGCCTGTTGGTGAAGGATTATTAGGAAGAGTAGTTGATCCTTTGGGTGTGCCTATTGATGGTAAAGGCACAATTAAATATGAAAAATATTCTCCAATTGAGAGAAAAGCTCTTGGCGTAGTTGCTAGACAGCCAGTTAAAGAGCCATTGCAAACCGGTATAACGGCTATTGATGCTATGATTCCTATTGGACGTGGACAGAGAGAACTTATTATTGGTGATAGGCAAACTGGTAAAACTGCTGTAGCTATAGATGCAATTATAAATCAAAAATATACACATACAGAAGAAGCTAAGAAAAACGGTATTAATCCAGTTTATTGTATTTACGTTGCCACTGGTCAGAAAGCTTCAACAATTGCGCAAGTAGTTGCAAAACTTGATGAACATGGAGCAATGGCATATACAACCGTTGTTGCTGCACCTGCATCAGTGCCTGCACCTCTTCAATATATTTCTCCATACTCTGGTGCGACCTTAGGCGAGTATTTTAGAGATAATGGAATGCATGCTTTAGTTATTTATGATGATTTATCCAAACAAGCTGCGGCTTATAGAGAATTATCTCTTCTATTAAGAAGACCTCCGGGACGTGAAGCGTACCCTGGTGACGTTTTTTATCTACACTCAAGATTGTTGGAAAGAGCTTCCAAATTGAGCGACAGTTTGGGTGCCGGATCGTTAACAGCACTTCCAATTATCGAAACTCAACAAGGCGACGTTTCTGCATATATTCCCACCAATGTTATTTCTATTACTGATGGACAGATTTATCTTGAACCAAATTTATTTAATGCTGGTGTTAGACCTGCTATTAACGTTGGTATTTCTGTTTCTCGTGTGGGTGGTTCTGCTCAAATTAAGGCTATGAAAAAAGTTGCCGGTTCTCTTAAATTAGATCTTGCACAATATAGAGAATTAGAAGCTTTTGCAAAGTTTGGATCAGATTTAGATAAATCAACTTTAAGAACTTTGGAAAAAGGTGCAAGATTAGTTGAGCTATTAAAGCAAGGTCAATTTCAACCGGTTCCTGTTGAAAAACAAGTTGTTATTGTTTATTTAGGTACTAACGATTATTTATCCGATATTCCTGTAGTTGACATCAAGAGATTTGAAAAAGAAATTTTAGAATATATTGATGTTAATTATTCTCAAATATTCACAACAATTAAACAAAAAAAGCAGCTTGATGATGAAACAATTTCATTAATTACAAAAGCAGCCGAAGAATTAAAAGGAAGATTTAAGAGAAGTTAACTTCTCTATTCAATAAAATTTATTCTGCCAATGCTAGTAGTTTTTCTAGTATTGGTTTTTTATGTTAAATAGTTAAAAGAGATTATGGCAACATTAAGAGACATAAAAAATAGAATTGTAGGTGTTAAAAACACCCAGAAAATTACTAAAGCAATGAAAATGGTTTCTGCTGCTAGATTAAGAAGAGCGCAAGAAAACATTATTAATGCAAGACCTTATTCGAGAAATATTTCTGAAGTTCTTAGTCATTTAATGTCGCTTGAAAAACAAAGTGATAATCCACTTCTGCAAGAAAGAGAAGTAAAAAAAGTTGGATTAGTTGTAGTGACTTCCGATAGAGGTTTATGCGGAAGTTTTAATATGAATATTATCAATAAAACTATTACCCTAGTAAATGAAGATTTTGCGGAATTTAAGAAAAATGATGCAATTGAATTATTCTGTGTTGGTAAAAAAGGATTTGATTTCTTTAAAACTAAAAATTACAGAATAGGGAAAGGTTACCCCGGGCTTTTTAGCAGTTTAAATTATGATTCTGCTGTTAAATTAGTAAATGAATTTAAGCAAAAATTTTTAGATGGTGAGTTAGATAAAGTTTATGTTGTCTATAATGAGTTTAAGTCGGTTATGCAACAGAATATTATATTTAAACAGCTCCTTCCAATTTTACCTCAAGCTGATCATCAAGAAGAGAAAGAAATTGATTATATATTTGAGCCTGATAAATTAAGTATAATAAATTCTTTATTGCCAAGATATTTAAATAGTCAAATGTGGATTTTGTTGCTAGACTCCTATGCTGCTGAACTTGGTGCAAGAATGACAGCAATGGATATGGCTACTGAAAACGCTAAAGATTTAATAAGATCGCTAAATATTCAATACAATAAAGAGCGACAGGCAACAATTACAACAGAAATTTTAGAAATCGTTTCTGGAGCTAATGCTCTGAAGGAACAATAATGAAAGATTGGTTTTTGATTTGATCTTTTTATTATATATATTTTATCGAATTAACAATGCTTGAAGATTTATCGTTAAAACTTAATAAAGCTCTCAAGAAAGTTATTGGGCAAGGTAAAATTACCGAGTCGAATATTTCCGAGACTTTAAGGGAAATAAGAAGAGTTCTTTTAGATGCTGATGTAAACTACAAAGTAGCAAAAAAGTTTATTGATGATGTTAAGGAAAAAGCTTTAGGTAAAGAAGTCCTTGCTTCAGTAACACCAGGTCAGTTAATTACAAAAATTATGTACGATGAATTAACTGAATTAATGGGAGGCAAGAATTCTGAGCTTCAAGTTAATGCATCAGGAATAACGGTTATTTTGATGGTTGGTTTACAAGGATCCGGTAAAACAACATTTAGTGGAAAACTTGCGAAATATTTATCATCAAAAAATCGAAAAGTTCTTTTAACTGCTGCCGATGTTTATAGACCTGCTGCTAAGGAACAATTAAAAGTTTTAGGCAAGCAAATTGGTGTGAATGTTTTTTCAATTGATGATAGTAATGACGCTGTTAAAATAGCTGTTGAATCGCTGGAATTTGCTAAGCAGAATGGTTATAATACTGTAATAGTTGATACTGCAGGTCGTTTGCATGTTGACGAAGATTTGATGAATGAAGTGTCTGCTATAAAAGAAAAGATAAAACCGACAGAAACTTTATTTGTAGTTGATTCAATGACTGGCCAAGATGCTGTAAATTCTGCTAAAGCCTTTCATGACAAAGTTGATTTTGATGGTACTGTTCTTACAAAACTTGATGGTGATTCTAGAGGCGGTTGTGCTTTATCTATAAAGGCTGTAGTTAATAAGCCTATTAAATTTGTAAGTATGGGTGAAAAATTAGATTCGATAGAAATTTTTTATCCTGATAGATTGGCATCTAGAATTTTAGGCAAAGGTGATATTGTTTCTCTTGTTGAAAAAGCTCAAAGTCAATTTGACGAAAAAGAAGCTGGAGATTTAGAGAAAAAACTTTTATCAAATAAATTTGATTTTGAAGATTTTCTTAAGCAAATTAGGATGATTAAGAAAATGGGTTCGTTGAAATCTTTAATGGGTATGATTCCAGGTCTTAGCAATCAATTAAAGAATGTTGATGTTGATGACAATCAATTGGTTAAAGTGGAGTCTATAATCCAATCAATGACGCCAAAAGAAAGAAGTAATCCTAAAGTACTGAATGGGAGTAGAAGAAAAAGAATTGCTATTGGAAGCGGTAATTCAATACAAGAAGTAAATAGATTGATTAAGCAGTTCAATGAAATGCACAAAATGATGAAGATGATGAATTCTAAAGGAGGAAAAAACCTTCTGAAGAATTTTAGATTTAACTGATTTTGTAAATAAATTAAATTAATAAGAGGAGTAAATAACTTGGCAGTTAAGTTAAGATTAAGTAGAATGGGAAAAAAGAGACAACCAATTTATAAAGTTGTTGCTGCAGATGCCCGTTCACCAAGAGATGGAAGAATTATTGAAGCGATTGGTTTATACAATCCTAAAACAGAACCTGCAACTGTTGATATTAAAGAGGATAGAGCTCTTTATTGGTTAGGAGTTGGAGCTCAACCTACTACAACCGTTAAAAACTTGTTGAGCAAAAAAGGTATTTTGTTAAAGAAAGAATTACTTAAAAAAGGTCTTTCAGAAGATAAAGTAAATGCTGAAGTTGAACAATTTAGCAAAAACCAAGAAGCAAAATTAAATGCAAAAAAAACAAAGACTGATAACAAAGTAAAAAAAGAAGAAGTTAAAGTAGAAATTAAAGAAGAAGCGCAAGAAAGTATTCATGAAGCGGAGGGTACGGCTTCTGAAGAAACTAAAAGCGAGGGATAATTAAACTTCCTTGTTCAGTACCCTTTATTGTTAAATTATTATAAAGGTACACTTATGAAAGAATTTATTGAATTTATCTCTAAACACCTTGTTGATAACCCGGATAGTGTTTCTATTGATGAAGCTACCCCGGACGAGAAGACAATAGAGCTTACTTTAAAAGTTGGTGCAGATGACGTTGGTAAGGTAATTGGCAAACAGGGTAAAACTGCTCAAGCTATGCGTACTTTATTAACTGCAATAGCTGCTAAAGACGGTAAAAGAGCTATATTGAAAATATTAGATTAGTAATAGGTGTCTGAATACTTTCTTATTGGTGAAATAAAGTCTGTTTATAATAATAAAGGCTTTGTTTCCGTAAAAATTTATTCTGATTTTCCGGATAGAGTTAAAATATTAAAAAAAGTTCTGATTGATATATTTGGTGATAAACGATTGTTTATCATTGAAAATATTGATATCAAAAGTCCTTTCTTTATTTTTAAATTTCGGAATTTCAATTCACTTGAAGATTGTCATATTTTAGTGGGTAAAAAAATTTTTATCAATGAGAGGCAACTTCCAAAATTAAAATCAAATGAATATTTTATTCATGATTTAGTTGGAAGTGATGTTTATTTAGAAAATAAGTTCTTTGGTAAATTGTTAGAAGTACTTCAACTACCAGCTAATGATGTATATGTTGTTAAATCAGAAGATGGTAAAGAGATTCTTGTACCTGCAGTTATACAGTTTATTGAAAAATTTAATTCGGTTGAAAAGAAATTGTATTTGAATTCTGAATTTGAGTTTTTAGAAGACGATGAGAATTGACATAATATCTGCTGTACCTGATTTGTTAAAAAGTCCGCTTGAAACAAGCATTTTAAAGCGAGCTCAAACAAAAGGGCATGTAGAAGTATTTGTGCATGATTTAAGAGATTATGCTTTTAATAAACATAAGCAGATAGATGATAAGCCTTTTGGTGGTGGTCCCGGGATGTTGCTTAAACCTGAACCTTTTTTTAGGCTTATTGATAATTTGAAATCTGAAAGAGATTATGATGAGATAATATTTTCTACTCCTGGTGGGAAAATGTTTAATCAAAAAATGGCAAATTATCTTTCTCTAAAAAGTAATATAATTATTATAGCAGGACATTATAAAGGAATTGATGATAGAGTTCGCAAACATTTTGCTACTTTAGAAATCTCAATTGGTGATTTTGTTTTAAGTGGCGGGGAATTACCTGCTTTGGTTATTGCTGATGCGATTATTAGACTCATACCCGGCGTGCTTAACGATAGTGAGTCAGCATTGAATGATTCTTTTATGGATGGTGAAATTATTGAGGCTCCTCATTTTACGCGTCCTGCTGAATATAGAGGAATGAAAGTGCCGGAAGTATTACTTTCGGGAAATGAAAAGTTTATTAAGGATTGGAAAGAAAAACAATCTGTAGTTTTAACAGAAAAGTGGAAAAACATTAATAGTTCGGAGTAAGTGATGAATAAATTAGCAGAAATCATCGGAGAGCAGAAAAGAGAAGATCTCCCGCATTTTAAGGCTGGTGATAGAGTTCGTGTTCATGTTAGAGTTATTGAAGGTGATAAAGAAAGAATCCAGCCATATGAAGGTGATGTAATAAGCATCAAAGGAAGCGGCGTAAACAGAACTTTTACCGTAAGAAAAATTTCCAGCGGTGTAGGTGTTGAAAGAATTTTTCCTTTCAGTTCACCAAAAGTTGCTAAAGTAGAAGTAGTTAGAGAAGGTAAAGTAAGAAGAGCAAAACTATTCTACTTAAGAGAATTAAGTGGTAAAGCTGCAAGAATTAAAGATAAAAATCAAAGATAGTTTTTAAATGATTTTTTTAAATCAGCCGCTTTTTTAAGCGGCTTTTATATTTTAAATAGCTGGTGAATTATGAAATTATTTCTTCCCGATAATCCTTTTGCTTTCTTCTTTAGTAAACTAATTTCTACAGAAAAAATTGAGGAAGTAATTTTTATCTCATCTTCACAAATTAGCAGTGCTTTAGAAAAAGATGAAAATGCGATTGGACTAATACCAACATGTGATTTGCTTACAAAACATGATTTATTTTTATCATCCAAATTAGGTATCGCTTTTGATGGATTAATTTCTTCTTCCTATTTTTATTTAAGTAATAATTTTGGTGGTGAATCAAAAGTTAATATTTATGGTGATGTCACTTCCAATGATTTAATTCTATCAAAAATATTAATGCATGAGCGATATGACCTTAATATAGAATTAATTCTGGATACTAATCAAAGAGATGATAGTGTTGAAAACTTTTTGATTTGCGGCAAAGAAAATTTTACCGAGGATTTGTTTGAAAGAGGAATTAGTTTTGCAGACCAAGTTTCAGAATTTATAAATCTTCCCTATGTGAATTTTATAATTGCTTCGGTAAATAAGGATCTTATTGAGGAGATTAATTCTAAATCTACCAATATAGATCAGAAGTTTGAGGATGAGATTGATTCATTACTTAGCTCTGTGGAAATCAGTGAAACTGCAAAACAGTTTGTGCAAATGAATATAGGAAGTATTTATTTTGAACTTACAGATAGTGAAAAAGAAGCTCTGCAAGAAATAATAAAACTTCCTTATTATCACGGTATGACAAAAGAAATACATGAATTGAATTTTGTTTGAGAAAGTTACACTTCCGGTAATGAACCGGAAGTGTAAAAGTTAAATTATATTTGACTATGAGAAACTGTAATTACATTAGGATTTGTTGAAACTATCGACAGCATCTTGTCGTTTAGTTTATTTTTGAGTTTCATTGTGCAGCAAGCAACAACTCCACCCTCAAAAATGATGTTTTCTACTTCTTCAATATTAATTTTTTCTTCTTTTATTACATCTAGTATCGTTGATAGAACACCTGGTTTATCGTAATGCTTAACAACTAATTGATATTTAGCATCAGTAATTCTTGCTCTATTAACCCAATGTTGAATAACTCCGCTATTAATATAATTTAGAATAATATTAACGGCTTCTTCGGCAACTGCATCTTGTGCCTGTTCTGTTGATGCGCCAATATGATGTGTTACATAAACATTATCAAGTTCTTGTAATTTTGAGCTGACACTTCCTGTTTTTTGTTCAGGTTCACCGGAAAAAACATCTAGTCCAACTCTAATGTTCTTTTCTTTTACAGCTTTAATTAATGCTTCCTCATCAATAACATCTGCACGTGATGTATTGATTAGAATGGCTCCATCTTTCATATAGCTGAACATTTGTTCGTTAAATAATCCTTTTGTTTGCGGCGTTGATGGCAGATGAAGTGAAATAATATCTGCTAAAGGTAAAATTTTATCGAACTCAGAAAAATCTTTATAAGGAAGTCCTTCAATTCTGGAGATATCTTTTCCGTAAACATTCATTCCAAAGGCATGAGCTCTCTTAACAACTTCTTTCCCTATATTCCCAAGTCCAACAACAGCAATAGTTTTCCCAAACAATCCATCCGCTTTTGAATAGGTGCCTTTATTCCAAATACCTTTTTTAAAATCAGCCACATTGTGAGGAATTTTTCTATCGATGGAAATAATTAATCCCATTGCTAATTCCGCAACCGCAATTGCATTTTTGCCCGGACAATTTGCTACATAGACACCCTTTTTATTTGCAGCTACAATGTTAATATTATTTACGCCTGCTCCGGCTCTTACAATTAAGTTAAGCTTTTGTGCATTCATAATGGTTTCTTCATTTACTTTTGTTGATCTAACTACAATTACATCAACATCTTTTGCTGCTTCGGGTAAATCATTCTCTCCAAGTTTTGGATTATCAATTACTTCAAGATCATGTTCTCGTAATGAATCCAAATATTTTGTAGGAAGCTTATCGGCTATTAATACTTTAATTTTCATTTCTGCTCCAGTTTTGTAAATTTAATTTTATCAAAATTTATTTTTCATTGGGATTTTAACATTAAATATGGCTGCATTTTTTTCGGCTCTTTCATATCCTGCATCAGAATGTCTAATAATACCCATGCCTGGATCATATGTCAAAACTCTTTCTAATCTATCTTCAGCTTCTTTTGATCCATCAGCGACTACTACCATACCAGAATGAATAGATTTCCCCATACCAACGCCTCCGCCATGATGAACAGAAACCCAGCTTGCACCTCCTACGGCATTCAACAATGCATTTAAAATGGGCCAGTCAGCAATTGCATCACTTCCATCTATCATGCCTTCAGTTTCTCTATTTGGAGAGGCAACGGAGCCGCAATCTAAATGGTCTCTACCAATTACAATTGGAGCTGAAATTTTTCCATCTGCAACTAATTGATTGAAGATTTTGCCCATTTTTGCGCGTTCACCATAACCTAACCAGCAGATTCGGGAAGGTAAACCTTGAAATTGTACTTTTTCTTGGGCTAATTTTATCCATCTAATTAAAGCATCATTTTCTGGAAATGCTTCAATAATTGCTTTGTCTGTTGTATAAATATCTTCCGGATCACCGGAAAGTGCAACCCATCTGAAAGGACCTTTTCCATCGCAAAATAGAGGACGAATATATTCCGGTACAAATCCAGGAATATCAAAAGCATTTTCAACACCATTCTCTTTTGCTTCGCCTCGTATATTATTTCCATAATCAAATGTAATTGAACCTAGTTTCTTAAATTCTAACATAGCATTTAAATGAGCAACAACAGTTCTTCTAGCTTGTTTAATATACTCTTCCGGATTCTCCTCTCGTAAAATTAAAGCACCATTATAACTTATTCCCATAGGAATATATCCGTAAAGCATATCATGAGCAGAAGTTTGATCTGTAAGAACATCGGGAACAAAGTTCCTTCTTAATAATTCTGGAAGAATTTCTCCTGCATTTCCAATAAGTCCAACTGATAAAGCTTGTTTATTATTTTTTGCATTGAGTATTAATTCAATTGCTTCATCAATATTGTCAGTCATTTTATCAACATAACCGGTATCTAATCTTTTTTGAATTCTCGATTTATCAACTTCAATTGCTAAACAAGCAGCTCCGTTCATGGTTGCTGCTAAAGGCTGAGCGCCACCCATACCGCCTAAACCCGCTGTGAGTATGGACTTTCCCTTTAGCGAACCATTGAAATGCTGATTTGCACATTCAGCAAATGTTTCATATGTGCCTTGAAGAATTCCTTGAGAACCAATGTAAATCCAGCTTCCGGCTGTCATTTGTCCATACATTGTTAAACCGAGTTTTTCTAATCTTCTAAACTCATCCCAAGTTGCCCAGTCCGGTACAAGCATTGAATTGGAAATTAAAACTTTAGGAGCATTTTTATGAGTTCTAAAAATTCCAACCGGTTTGCCTGATTGAACAAGCAGAGTTTCATCGTCTTCAAGATTTTTTAATGAATTTACAATTGCATCAAATGCTTCCCAGTTTCTTGCCGCTTTTCCAATACCGCCGTATACAATAAGGTCTTCCGGTTTTTCTGCAACATCGGGATCTAAGTTATTCATTAACATTCTTAAAGCTGCTTCTTGAATCCAGCCTTTAGTATTAAGTTTTGTTCCTCTTGGAGATTTTATTTCTCGTTTAGAATTCATTTTTACTCTTCAAAATAATTTGTTAATAAATTACTGTATTGATTATACATTGATTTATAAAGCCATTTTTTTATAAACCAACTGTTTTTCATTTTTTCGTTAATAAATTTGATGTTTTCTTTTAATTGAAGAACTAATCTGGTTCTTTCATCTTTTGTAAGTTTAACTTCTTCAAGACCATTATTAAGCTTTGCAATTATTGATTGGAAAGCTTTCACATCTGCAAAAAATCTGGAGTCAGTTTGCATTTGTTTAATTGCTTGGTTGCAGAAAGTTGTTATTAATTTCCGCTCGTTCTTATCGAAATCATAAGAATAATTTTTGAATAGTTTATTTCTTTTCATGTTTCTCTATAAATTTTTAAGTGATAGTAAATTAGAACGCATTTCTTGATAACCCGGTTTTATAACTTCATAAATATATTTCAATCTTTCTTTATGAGGAAGGAATGAAGATTTCATCGCATTAATATTTAGTTTCTCAATATCATCTAGCGAAATTCCAAACTGATCTGCTGCAGTTAAATATTCTTTTGTTAAGGTTGTATCACTCATTAACCTATCATCAGTATTAAGAAAAACCCTAAACCCGGTTTTCAAAAATTTAATAAATGGATGATTTTCTAATTTATCAACTGCACCGGTGTGAACATTACTTAACAAGCATATCTCTAATGGAATTCTTTTGTCTAATATGAATTGTGCCAGGTTACCTAGTTGAATAACTTGTCCTGAATTATCAATTGCCATATCCTCAACTAAGCGCGTAGCATGACCAATCCTATGAGCGCCGCATATTTGCAATGCCTGCCAGATTGATTCTTTCCCAAAAGCTTCACCGGCGTGTATTGTAATATTAAAATTTTCTCTCATTATAAATTGGAAAGCATCTAAATGCTTTTTGGGAGGATAACCACCTTCTTCTCCTGCAAGATCAAAACCAACTACTCCTTGATTTCTATAATTTACCGCAAGCTCAGCAATTTCTAAAGTGTTCTTCATATTTCTCATACCGCATAAAATAAGGCCAAAGCCAACACCAAATTTTTCTTTGCCTTTTTCTAAACCGGCAAGAACAGCATTAATTACGTCATCAAAATAGAGACCTTTTTCTGTATGAAAGACGGGAGCAAAGCGCGTTTCAACATAGCATACGCCATCATTATACATATCTTCCATCATTTCAAAAGCAACTTTCTCTAAAGATTCTTTGGTTTGCATAACTGCGCAAGTATGCTCAAACCCTTGTAAATACTCAACTAAATTGCCTTTATTTGCTCCTCTATGAAACCAATCAGCCAGCTCTACAGGGTCACTTGTAGGAAGCTTTTTATATTTCATTTCTTTAGCAATTTCTATTATCGTGGAAGTTCTAAGACCACCATCAAGATGATCATGCAGTTGTACTTTTGGTACTTTTTTAATGATTTCTTCAGTTTTCATAATCTCTTCTTTTTATTTAGACTCAAAAATATTTTATTTAAGCTCTAAAATCAATTAAAAGGATTTTATTGTACAATTTATTTGCAGATATCTTGAAATGTCATAATTAAAATAGCATTTTAGAAGCTTAATTGAACTTGACTATCCTTTGAATATATATTAATTTGAAGTGATATTTATAATAAAATTAACAGGGTGTTTTAATGAAAAAAGTACTTTCATTCGCATTTATTTTAACAATGCTTTTTGGTTTGGTTGCCTTTCAATGCTCTTCAACAGAGATAACAAGTGCTCGTCTTTATATACAACAAAAAAATTGGGAAAAAGCAAAAGAGTCTTTAGAAAAGGAAACTGAAAAGAATCCTAAAAGTGATGAAGGATTTTATTTATTAGGTTTTGTAAATGGTGAATTAGAAAATTTTGATGCAATGCTAGAAAATTATGAAAAATCAGTAACAGTCAGTAATAAATTCAAAGATGATATTGAAAAATCAAAGAAATTTTATTGGGGATCAAGCTTCAATAAAGGTGTAGGATATTTCAATAAAGCTACTAGAACGGATGATGATGATAGTTCTAATACATTCTTTGACAAATCAGTTGAATCTTTTAAGACTGCAATTAAAATTGCTCCTGATTCTTCGGCTGCTTACAAAAATTTAACTTTCTCATATTTTAACATGGGACAAATTGAAAAAGCAGTTGATCCATTAAAAAAATTAATCGAATTAACTAAATCAGCAGATTCATACTCTATGCTTGGTGAAATTTATTATAATCAAGGTGTAAAATATTCTAATGAAGAGAATGAAGAAAAGTCAATGGAAAGCTTTAATAAAGCTTTGGACTTATTAAAAGAAGCCCAAAAAGTTCATCCTGATGATAAAGATATTTTATTACTTTTGTCAAATTCTTATGTGGCTACAAATAAATTAGATGAAGCTAAAGAAGCATTTAGAGCCGGTGTTGAAAAAGATCCTAGCAACCAATATTATAGATATAATTATGGAGTTTTGCTTTTAGGTGCAAATGATTTTGAAGGTGCTGAAAATCAATTTGTTAAAGCAATTGAAATCGATCCGGAATATGTTAACGCTCATTATAACCTTGGGGTTACATACTTAAAGTGGGGAACAGCAATGAGTGAACAAGAGATTGCTGAAGGTGGAGAAGCAGTTAAGTATAAAGAAAAATATAAATTAGCACTTCCACATTTTCAAAAGTATTTAGACAAGAATCCTGAAGATTCAAAAGTATGGGAATATTTAGGAAAGGTTTATGCAAACTTAGGAATGATGGAAGAATCTGAACAAGCTTTCAAAAATGCAGATGAAAATCGTTAAGTAAATAAATTTATTTCAAGATATTGCCCACAATTTGTTAAATTTACAACAAATTGTGGGCTTTTTTATTTTAAACTTAGGAGTTAATAATGAATCAAAATCCGGATAATCAATCAAAACAAATTAATATCGAATTAGGTGAAAAAGAAGCGGAAGGAATTTATTCCAATTTAGCAATTATTACACATTCTCCAGCAGAATTTATAATTGATTTTACGAGAGTGGTTCCGGGTGTGCCTAAGGCTAAAGTACACGCTAGAATAATTACAACACCGCAGCATGCTAAAATGTTATTGAAAGCATTAGAAGATAACGTGAAGAAATTTGAATCAAGATTTGGAGAAATTAAATTAGATCAACAATTAAATCCCGCAGTTGGATTTCCAACAATTAATAAAGACGAGAAAGTTAATTAATCTTTTTGAAAAAATTATTTTTCATATTACTCCTTTTTTTTATTCCGGTAAGCGGACAGTCACTATCTTTTAAATATTTTACCAGTGATGACGGGCTTGCGCAGAATTCAGTCTATTCAATGCTTCAGGATAGCAAAGGATATATTTGGATTGGAACAGAAGGGGGCCTTTCTAAGTTTGACGGATTGAAGTTTATAAATTATACAAAAATCGATGGTCTTCCGGATAACCATGTTAGAAATGTTTTTGAAGATTTTCAAAAAAATATTTGGGTTGGCACAAATAAAGGATTAGCAAAATATTCAAATGGAAAATTTGAAAGTAAATTTTCTGAAACTCTAGGCTCCACAATTGTTTATTCAATCCTTCAAGATTCATCAAACGCAATTTACTTTATAACAGATTCAGAGGGAATTTATAAATTAGAAGATGATAAAATTAATAAAGTAGTGTTTCCTTCAAATCTAAGTAATGTTTTAATTAAATCTGCAATTATCGATAACACTAATGTAATTTGGTTAGCAACAAGTAATTCCGGAATAATTAAGTATGAGATTGATTTTAATGCGTTTAGTACTTTTAATTCAGGAAATGGATTGCTGAATGATACTATTCATATTCTTTACAAAGATGATAAAGAAAACATTTGGGTAGGGTCAGAACAGGGGATTAATCTGATTGTTGATGACCAAATTCTAAATCCTTTTAAAAATAAGGATAATGAAATTGGAAAAATAATCAGTATCAGCAAGGATATAAATAATTTTATTTGGATAGGTTCTTCTGAAGATGGATTGTACAAGTATGATGGTAAAAATATTACTAAATATAGTGATCAAAATGGACTATCAAGTAATACTATTTCTTCAATCTTAGTTGATAGCAGAGGTGATATTTGGTTTGGAACTTGGTATGGTGGAATTTGCAAACTAACTGTTGAACAATTTGAGGTTTTTTCAATTAAAAATGGTTTGTCAAACGACATAGTTTTTTCTATTAATCAAGATAAATATAATAGGATGTGGTTTGGGCATATTGGCGATGGAATATCAATCTCTAATAATGGCGCTTTCCAAAATTTAACTACTGATGACGGACTAATTGATAATAATATTGCATCAATTTATAAATCCAAGAATGACAATATTTGGATTGGAAGCCAAGGTGGTGTTACAAAATATAATTATGAAAAATTCACTTCTTATACTTTAGATGATGGTCTTGCGGATAATTGGGTGCTTTCTATTCATGAAGACTATTTGGGAAATATGTGGTTTGGAACAAGAATGGGAGTTACAAAATTTGATGGTTCAAAATTTGTCTCCTTTGGAACTGAAGAAGGTTTTCCTAATGATTGGGTCTGGGATATTTTTGAAGATAATCAAAATAGACTTTGGTTTGCTACAGATGACAGCGGATTAGTATTACTTGAAAATAATAAATTCAAAAGACTTACTATAGAAAACGGGCTTCCTTTAAATGACCTTTTCTCAATTACTCAAGATAGGTTTGGAGTCTATTGGATTGCTACTGATGGTGGAGGATTAGTAAGGTATGATGGCAAATCATTTGAAACAATAACTATCAGCAATGGACTTCCAAGTAATACTTGCTACTTTTTATTTGAAGAAGGACCATACTTATACATTGGAACAACTAAAGGGATAGCACGTTTTGAATATTCTTTATTCAAAGAAAAGGGGAGTTCTGCTTTTAAAGTGTATTCCAAAAAGGATGGTTTAATTTCTTCGGAAATGAACACAGGTTCTTATTTTAGAGACAAGGATAGAAATTTATGGTTTGGAACTGAAAAAGGAGTTGTGAAATTTAGTCCATATTTAAAACCAAAACTAGCTCCTTCCCCAATGTATATTAAGCAAGTGAGAATAATTGATGGAAGAACCGAAACTGATACTAGTGATGTTAAAGAGTTAAATTTGGATCACAATCAGAATAGTCTTCGCTTCGACTTTATTGGGCTATCTTTTTCTTCACCTGAAAATATGATTTACAGTTATATTCTTGATGGGTTAGATGAAAAGTGGACAGAAACCAACGAACACTTAATAACTTATAGATCACTTTCACCCGGTAACTATATTTTTAAGGTTAAGTGCAGAAACAGTGACGGTATTTGGAGTGATTACGCCAAATTAAATATTTTTATTTCACCCCCTATTTGGCAGACATGGTGGTTTTTATCCTTGGTTTCAATCCTAATTTTATCTCTTATTTATTCTTTTTATCTTGCCAAAACAAATCAAGTTAAAAGAAGAAATATTGAACTTGCAAATATGGTTAGACAAAGAACAAGAGAGCTTGAATCAGAAAAAAATAAATCTGATGAGCTTTTGTTAAATATTTTACCATCTTCTCTTGTTAAAGAGCTTAAGGAAAAAGGAACAGTTCAGCCTAGAGAATTTAAGAATGTTACTATATTGTTCACAGATTTTAAGGGTTTTACTTATACCGCATCAGTTCTTCCCGCTGAAGAATTAGTAAAGGAACTAAATGAAATATTTTTAGGGTTTGATAATATCATGGAAAAATGCGGACTTGAAAAATTGAAAACAATTGGTGATAGTTATATGGCAGCAAGTGGTTTGCCTCAAGAAGCTGATGATCATGCTGTGAGAGTTGTTGGAGCTGCATTAGAAATGCAAAGTATGATTCAAGAAAGGAATAAAAATTCTGCTATCAAATGGGATATGCGAGCAGGTATTCATTCTGGAAATGTAATTGCGGGTGTTGTTGGAACCAAGAAATTTACATATGATATTTGGGGTGATACTGTAAATATTGCAAGCAGAATGGAAAGTTCAGGCGAAGCAAACCAAATTAATATTTCTGCTTATACTTATATGCTAATTAAAGATCATTTCATTTGCGAATACCGCGGGAAAGTTGATGCAAAAGGTAAAGGAAAGATTGACATGTATTTTATTAAAGAAAAAATTAATGAGCATACTATTTCGTGACACACAGCATCACTTTTCTGTGATACTCGATACAAATCATTTTTACATCTATTGACTTTATTTTTATTATGAATAAATTGGTACTAAGTTTTTAATACACCTTAAAGGAGAAAGAAATGAAGAAATATATACTAACCATTGCCTTACTTTTGAGTTTGAATCTATTTGCTCAACCGTATTCAGTAAATTATCAACTAAATGTAATTGATCCTTGTACAGGCTCAAATTATACTGCATTAACCGGACAGTTTAATGCAGGTGAGTCATTTACTGCTGATTTAGCCGGATGGACAATCCCTGCATCATTAACAGCTTGGGAAGATTTAATAAAGTTTTTCGATGGAACTGTTTGGTCACTAGATGAATGCGCAATTAGTGAAAATGTTCAACTTGCAATAAACATTTCCAAATTAAATTGCGGAACAAATAACGATTATGAATATGACCAACCTCTTTTCTTCTATGTAGAAGTAGCTGTTATAGGACAAAATACTGGTGTAACACCCGTTGATCAAGATTATATGTTTAACAGTGGTTGCTTTGCAACTTTGGATATTCCACTTACTGCTGAAAAGTTAGCACTTCTTTCATCTATGGATATTTCAGTTTCAGATATTGCGTGTGCTTATTATTATGCAACAGGCGGATGGACAAGTTCAGGCTTATCATGGTCATTAAATAATGATATTCTTAGCCTGCAATTAAGTCACTTCTCTAAGTTTGGTGGTGGAAAAGGCTCATTAGTAAGTTCTGTTGAAAACGAAGAAGTATTAAATCAAATTCCTTCAGAATTTAATTTGGATCAAAACTATCCAAATCCATTTAACCCGACTACAAATATTAGATTTACATTACCATCTGAAGGAGAAGTTTCTCTTAAAGTTTATAACACTTTAGGCGTTGAAGTTGAATCATTGGTGAAAGGATTTAAAACTGCAGGGACATATGAAATTAAATTCAATGCTGAGAATTTAACTTCCGGAATTTATTTTTATGAACTAAGGATGAACAATAGTTCATTAACAAGAAAAATGATGTTAGTAAAATAATTTTTGAATTTAGAATTAAAAGTCACTATTATTGAGACCGCATTCACACTGCGGTCTTTCTTTATATATAAATCATTTTGAGGAATGAATGAAAAAAAAAATAACCAAAATAATTGCATTGATTACAGCAGGTTTCCTCCTGACTCAATGTATTGAAACACCAAAAGATTTTGTTGCGCCCAAATGGGATGTTGAAATAAATTTACCGGTTAAGTCTGATCGGTTTACTTTAGCGGAAATTATTGATTCTGCTAATAATGCTAATATTGGACTTTTAGATACTCTTGAATTCCAAGATGGAACTTCATTAACAGGGGATAGTCTTTATTTCCTATTTGTTCAAGATCTAAACGCAAATAGTACCATTCAAGACACATTAAAAATTCCCGTTTCAATTGCTCCGGATACATTAGATTTATCCGGCACAACTCTTGGCGGAGAAATAACAAACGCAATCATCTTCAATCCTGATCCTGATTATCACCTTATTGAAGCACAATTTAGAAGCGGTTCGTTTGATTTAAAACTTGTGAACAATTCAGCGTTTCAAGTTGAGTATGAGATTATTGTTCCGGGCTTCAAAAAGAAATCTGATGCTTCTTTAATGAGCGACAAGGGATTTGTAACAGGTAACAGCATAGCTCAAATAAGTTTCCCACTTGCTGAATATGATTATAAAGAATTGCCCGTTGCAGGTATAAATGATCTTTTCAATTACACAGTTCAAGCTTCCGAAGGATTTTTCTTTGTAGGAAAGGTTAAAGCATCCGGATCAGTAAATGTAAATTTCATCTCAGAAATTAATAATGATGATATCTCGTTATCAAAATTGGTAGGAAGAATTAAAACCACCGAGCTTGCTTATTTCGAACAAGATTATGAAACAGGTTTTGGAAATGATATTAAAAACTTCCAGCAATCATTTAAATTTAGAGACACTCGCTTAGCTATTAGAGCTAGAACTAGCGGTGAAATGAAAAACTTAAAAATTGTTATGGATTCTCTAACTGTATTTGGCTTTGATAAATCAAGTGGTGCACAATTAACTAATCCGTTTCCGGTAAATTTTAATGGAAATAATTTCTTTAAAGATTCTTTAACTGCCGGAGTTAGATATTTTAATGTCTTTGATCAGGACAACACTAATTTGAATGATCTTTTCTTAAAACTACCGGATGTTATAAGAGTTGGTAATAGATTTATTCTAAAGAAAGGATCCGATGCTGAGCAAAATCAAGTAATATCTGATAGAGATAGTATTCATTTTAGAGCTAATCTCTTTGCACCGGTTATTGTATCTGTATTAAATGCTTCATATGCGGATACAACTGCACTATTTAATACTTTTACAGAAAGTGGAATTTTCTCTGAAGATAATAAAGACGACTTACGAAAGGGTAATTCTGCAAAATTATCCTTAGATATAAATAATATGATTGCGTTGGGATTAACAGTAGTAACTCAAATTGTTGATCAGAATTATAATTTATTATTCTCATTAAAAAATACATCAGGACAAAGCGCAATAGTAATTCCTTCTGCGGATGTTAATGCAGATGGAGTTCCAATATCTCCTGGATTATCAGATGGATTAGCGCTTGAATTAACCAAAGAAGAAATTAACCTTTTAATAGATCAAGGTAAATATGTTATAATTAGTGTAGCATTTAATTCTTCAGGCAGTTCAGGCAGCACATTCGGTCCATATGCCAGAGTGAGGGCAAAAGACTACATTGACTATAGTTTGTATGGTCAAGTTAATTACAGAGTTGATCCTGATAGTGAAAATTAAATGAGGAGCGAAATGAAAAAAATTATAATTCTATTTACTTTTGTTTTATTTTCAACCGTTACTATTGCGCAAAGCGGTGGTTCGGTTGGAGTAACAGATGCAATTTCTGCCGGAATGGGAAATACATATATAACAACTTCAACCGGTGTTTATGCTGTTGGGAAGAATCCGGCTAATTTAATGCTTAGTGAAGATAATCATTTTGAGTTTGCTACAGTTCTTCCCTTTCCAAATTTTGGTCTTTATGTAGGTGCTGATTTTATAACCTTCGAAGAGTTTAATTATTATTTTGGCGGCGAAGAAGTTAATGGTCAAACTGAAGGAAGATTATTAACTAATGAAGATAAATCAAATCTTAAAAATCTGTTTGAAGATGGCGGAATTACATATGCCGGAGTTTCGGTTAACTACCTTAGTTTAATGTATAAAGCAGATAAAGATATTGGAGCTTTTGGATTTAGTATTACTGATAATTTTGGAGCTTCAATTGATTTCCCTAAAGGAATTATTGATTTAGCTTTAGAAGGAAATCCTGTTGGAAGTGTTTACAGTTTTGATGGCGCACATATCAAAGCTTCGTATTATAGAGATTATGCATTCTCATACGCGCGTGAATTCACAAATCTTTTTGATGATTCATTTAAAATGTTTTCTGCCGGTATTACTATGAAAATTATTCAAGGGTTTGCTTATGTTGAAACTGAGCGAATGAATTCTTCAATTGAAACCGGACCCAAAAGTGAATTAATTACTACCGGCGATATTTTAGCACACGCTTCTTTTTCTCCCGATTTTGGAGTTAAATATGATTTTGATTCTACAGATGTTGAAAGCAATGCAACACCTTTCCCAACTCCAGCAGGAAACGGTTTTGGGGTTGATCTAGGTTTTGCTGCTCAACTTGATGACATTTGGACTTTCGGTTTATCAATTACAGATATTGGGAGTATAAATTTTACAGAAAGAGTTGCTGAATTTAAATCTGATAAAGCATTAATTGTAGAAGATATTTCAAGCCAAGAGCAGAGAGATTCTTTGGTTGAAGTTTTTAGAGGCGAAGGAAGCTTAATTGATGAAATTTCATCTGCGCTCCCAACTGCACTGCGCATGGGCGCTTCGGCAAGAGTTGATAAATTAGTAAATGATTTCCCCGGTACTTTATTAGTAGCTCTTGATTACAACCAAGGATTTAACGATAAAATTAGAAACTCAACAAAACCTAGATTTTCATTAGGTGCAGAGTGGAGGCCATTTGAAGCTTGGCCAATAAGAACCGGTTTTTCATTTGGCGGACGTGATGGTCTGGCTTGGTCTTTTGGTACAGGTGCTGATCTTGGAATAGTTGAATTAAATATTTCTGCATTTAGATTTGGAAATCTTTTTGATGCCAGCAATGCCAGCAAGTTTACAGTTGCATTTGGTTCAAGATGGAAATTCTAAGATCTAAAATTATTTCTGCATTCTCATAATTCCGTAAATCGCAGAAATTAAAAATATAATATTTGCAAACCAGGCTGTAAGTAAGGGGTTTAAAATACCATTCTTGCCGAAAGCCTGGCTTATTTTCATAAATCCTAAATAAACAAAAGTAATAGCTAAATTTTTACCAAATTGAACCGCCATTCCGCCTTTTCTTTTATTTGCAGAAATTGGCATTCCAAATAATACAACTACTAAACTAGCGAATGCAAAAGCAAATCTAGAATGATATTCAATATAAACTCTTGTAGGGTCATTACCGGACTGCAGTTGATCATTTGCAAACTCTTCTAATTCAGGAAGTGTAAGTTCTTCTAATTTTGCTTGTTTTTTTACAACATCATCCGGTCTAAATTTTAGATTTGTTAAAGTATCTTTATCAAAAAAAACTGCAGTTTCTTTATCGCCGTCAAAAGTTCTTTTAACGCCATCTAAAAGGAGCCAGTTTCCGGAGAGAGTATCAAATCTAATTAATTGTGAATCATATCGTGTTATCAGATCAGTAATATTGTTCAAGTCAAATTCTTGAATACTAACTCGAACTCCTTCTCTTTTAATATTATTGAAGTAAAGCATTGTAACAATTCGGTTTTTAGAATCCTGAAACGATACATTACCCTCACCATGAACAACTCCTTTGTTCATATAGATTTTTTCAAATTGTACTTTCTGTTTATTTGCAATTGGAGCAACATATCCTCCAAAATAAATACTAAATAAACTTATAAAAAAAGCTGTCCCAATAAAGGGAATCATTAATCTATAAAGGCTCACTCCACTGGCCTTAATAGCAGCTAGTTCGTTTTGTGTGCTCAATTTTCCAACTGTAAATAATGCTGAAAGAAGGACAGCAACTGGAATCATCAAACGGATTATTTCAGGAATAAATACAAAATAATAATGAAATATAATTTTGATATTAACATTCTGATCGATAAAATCATCCAGATTCTCCATCATATCAATAACAACAAAAAGGAGAGTGAAGGCTAACAAACCAAATAAGAAAGTTTGTATAAACTGTTTTATTAAATATTTATCAAGAATTTTCATTATCAAAAAACTGCTTTCTAATTTTCTTTGGGAATATTTTTGTTAAGAAATCAAAACTAATTGTTACTCTTTCCTTTGCACTTTTTATTGTTAGCCAAATTCCTAAAAGTCCAAGAAGTATATTTGCTGACCACATTCCCAAAAAAGGAGAAAGCAAACCTCTATCGGCTAATTTTTCTCCACCAATCAAAAATGCCCAGTAGATTAAAAAGAAAAACAAACTTATTCCGGCAGCCATACCAAAACCACCTTTACGTGTCATTGTTCCTAAAGGAGCGCCGAGTAAAATAAAAATAATACATGCAAATGGCAGTGAATATTTCTTATGAATTTCAACCCAAAATCGGTTCACTTCTTGTTTATTAAATTCCAATCTGCTCAATGATGCTTTCAGAATATTCTCATTTGATCTTATTCGATCTTGAGCCCTTAAAATTATTGCAGATTTTGAAAGGCTTTTTCTGGTTGAAGTATTTACAACTGCAGAACTGTCTTCAAAATAATAAGTTTCTAATTTCTGATTAAAATCATTCTTATAACGATCTCCAATAGCCCTCAGGGAATCAACAATTAAAAGCATATCTTGTGCACCAAGCTCCCTATCGCCACGCTGACCGCCCGGACCAGATTGTTCAAAAGAAAACTGTGCGGCATTCATTGCAATTTTATGTTCTTTAAATAAAAGCTTTCTGTAAACATTTCTGTTATTATTATTAGCTTCATGAATTTCACCATTTTGGAGTTCCATTATGAGTTTTTTCAATTCTTCAGAAAAATAAATCACTCCGCTTTCAGCAGTAACAGTAGTTGTAATGTTAGGTTTTGAGTTGTCAAAAATTGTTACAGCTTTTAATTTATTACTAATTGGGTCAATATCCCGCGCCAGGATTGAATAATTCTGCACATCTTGAGAAAAAACCCCAGGAACCAACGACAGCGTAGGTTTTTTCCTCGATATATCCTGCATAAGCACTCTTGCTTGATGATTTGCATTTGGATAAATATAATTGTTAAACTGGATTAGCAAAAAAGAAACAACAATACTAGCTAGAATAGGAGGTATTAGCATTTTATATAAGCTAACTCCTGAGGCTTTAAGCACGGCAACTTCATTATTCTGCGCCATATTTCCAAATGCCATTAGTGTAGAAATTAAAGTTGCCATTGGTACTACAAGCACTACCATCCATGCTAAATTATAGGCTATAAGTTTTGTAAGAACCCATGCACTTAATCCTTTTCCAACAAGCTTATCGGCAAACTTCATTAAAAATTGCAAAAGAAAAACTGCCATTAAAATGAAGTTCGCAAAAACGAAAGGAATCGCATGATTCTTCAATATATATCTGAATATTATCACTTTATATTGTTAACTTTGTTTAGTTGTAAATCGAACACGTTTTTTTATATTTTTAAAAAGATAAAATACCAAATTACAAATAAAGAATGAGGCAAAAGTGGAAAAAGTAATTCAGCATATTGATGACAATTTCAACAATTACCTTGAAGAATTTAAAGAGTATATCTCAATTCCAAGTATTAGTACATTTGAAGAAAATAAAAAAGATATGATTTCATGCGCAAAATATGTTGCAGATAAATTAAAATCAGCTGGTATGGAAAACACAAAAATTATTAAAACTGACGGACATCCTTTAGTTTATGGTGAATGGCTGGGTGCTCCCGGAAAACCAACAGTTTTAATTTACGGACATTATGACGTTCAACCAGTCGATCCTATAGAAGAATGGAAAACGCCACCCTTTGAAGCTACCATAAAGAACGGTCAAATATATGCAAGAGGTGCAAATGATAATAAAGGTCAAAATTTTGTTCACATAAAAAGTGTTGAAGCATACCATAAAATTAATGGAACACTACCTTGCAATATTAAGTTTTTGATTGAAGGTGAAGAAGAAATAGGAAGTTCAAATCTAGGTAAATTTCTAAAACAAAATCAAAAATTACTTAAATGTGATGCGGTAATGATTTCTGATACATCATTATTTGCTGCGGGAGTTCCAACAATTTCTTATGGATTAAGAGGATTATGTTACATGGAAATTGAAATTATTGGTCCTAAGCAGGACTTACATTCAGGTTCTTTTGGCGGAGCGGTTGCAAATCCAATTAATGAATTGGCTAAATTGATTGCAAAACTTCAAGATAAAAATGGAAAAATTACAATCCCTAACTTCTATAAAGATGTTCAAAAGATGACCAAGAAAGAAAAAATTAACATGAACAATCTTAAGTTCTCAGATGCTAAATTTGCAAAAGAACTAAGCGTAAAGGAACTTCAAGGCGAAAAAGGTTTTTCTACTTTGGAAAGATTATGGATTAGACCTACGCTAGATTGTAACGGAATTATTGGAGGATTTACCGGAAAAGGTGCTAAAACTGTGCTACCGGCAAGAGCTTCTGCTAAGATAAGTATGAGATTAGTTCCAAATCAAGATCCTAAAACTATTGCAAAAGAATTTGCTAAATATGTGAAATCATTGGTTCCAAAAAGTGTAAAAATAAATGTGACTGAACTTCACGGTGGACTTCCTTTTATTGCACCTTTAGAAGACAAAGCTATTGAAGCTGCTGCTATTGCAGCAAGTAAAGCATTCAAGAAAAAGGCTGTCTTTACTAGAGAAGGCGGTTCTATTCCTATTGTTGTTGAGTTTAACAAACAATTAAATGCTCCTGTAATTTTAATGGGACTTGGACTTGATACTGATAATATCCATTCACCAAATGAACATTTTAGTGTGAATAGTTTTAAAGCGGGAATAAAAGCATCAGCTTATTTCTTAGAAGAATTCTCTAATGCTTAGAACGAAAATTTTTAATAGTATTTTGAGGAAAAAATGAAAGTGTTAAAAATATTTTTAATTGCTTTTCTATTTTTGGCAGCTTGTTCCAGTAATGATAATGTTGATGGCGGAAGTGATGCAGAAACTTCAGCTTCTACTGATAAGCAATTGCGCGAGTATAATTTGAAAGTAAGGGAAGATCAAGCTAGAAAGAGAACTCCTTGTGATACTCTTTCCTTGCAAGATTATATCATAAACAATTATGAAGCAGGTGATTATCTTGTAATGTTTGATAAAACCCTTACTTATACAATTCCTAAACCGGCGGTTTTATATTACAAAGATAAAAACACACAATATATTTTTGCCGTAATTGCTAAATCAAAAACAACAGAAAGATTTGTAGAGCCTCAAAATTTAGTTGGTTACGAATCCAGTTTTATTAATTTAGATAGTACGAAATTAGGAACTGCATTTTTCTTTCTAACTCTGTTTGAATGCGATGGCGATGGGAATTTTTCAAAAATTTGGGAATCGAGCGTACCTAATCATGGTGGATTTAATCGCATGTCGTTAAAGCGTTGGACCGCTAAAAATACTATGTATATGGAATTAAATTTTGAAGCCGGAATAATCTCCGGTCATAGAAATTATAATTATTTCTTTATAGACGGAATTAGAAATAAACCTCATCTTATGGAAACTTATCTGGGAATTGTTCATAAAAGACAATTAGCAAATAACAACAATGACAAATTTCCCGATTATAATGAATACCGATTTATAGACTCTTCAAACTTTATTCGCATTTACGATAGTATCCCATTTTATTGGAGTGAAAAAAGAAGTTTATATATTACAGATAAAAATAGAAGATGGACAAGACCATACTAGGGAAGGATTAAAAATGCAGGAAAATACTGTAAAAACTCTTTTTAATATAATCGATATTATTAATGATAGATTTCCAAATATTGACTTTAGAAATAACAAAGTAATTTCATACAATGATATTGTTAAAGAATATGAATTGCTAATGCATGGAACAGGAATTAGAATTTTATCATCTAAGGCGTTTGTTAAACTAAATGGAGAAGATGCCTTAGACTTTCTTCATAGAATTAGTACAAATGATATAAAATCATTAGAAGTAAATAAAGTTGCTGATACAATTTTTACAAATGAAAAAGGAAGAATTCTAGATTTTACAAAAGTAATTAATTGCGAAACCGAGATTTGTTTAATCGGTGGGCTTCATAATAATAATATTCTTGAAAGCTGGTTAAACAAATTTATTATTATGGAAGACATTAAAGTGACTGATATAACTGAAGAATATGTCTTTTTAGAACTTTTTGGATCGCAAGCAGAAACTTTTTTAATCATGATAAGCGGAAAGATAATTTCTGAAATTGAAAAAGATAAATTTATTTCGATAGAATTTTTTGATAAAAAAGTGAACTTTTATAAAAGTAATTTTTCCAATCAACAGCTAAAATATACCGTCATTATTAAGAATTCTGATTTTGTGGAAATTCTTGATTCAATTTTGAAAACAGATTCAGTTTTTGATTTTGGGTTTATAGGTGAAGAAGCTTATGATGTCTATAGAATTGAAAATATAGTGCCTAGATTTCCAAATGAATTAAATGATAACTTCAATCCGCATGAAGTAAATCTTTTAGGCTCAGTTAGTTTTACTAAAGGATGCTATATTGGGCAAGAAGTAATTGCAAGATTAGATACTTATGATAAAGTTCAAAGAGTTCTTAAAAAAGTTTGTGCCTCAGCAAATATTAGTTTTGACGAACTACCTGTTGAATTAATTAATGACGAAGATGACGTTTGCGGATATTTGACTTCTTTTGTGGATTCGGAATTATTGAACAAGAAAATTGGTTTAGCATTAATAAGAAAGAAAAATCTTGATCAAGATTTATTTGTCAATCAAGGGAATAATAAAATCCAACTAAAAGTAAAATAATAGAGAATTAATGAAAATATATACTAAGACTGGTGATAAAGGGGAAACCTCTTTATTCGGTGGTGAAAGAGTCTGGAAAAATAATCTAAGAATTGAATGCTATGGTACGGTTGATGAACTAAATGCAATCTTAGGCATTGCTTTAACAGAAATAAAAAACAAAGAAATAATTGATGTACTAAATAAAATTCAAAATGAGCTTTTTGTTGTTGGATCTGATTTAGCAACACCAAAAAAAGAGACTGGAAACCAACCAAATGTTCCACGAATTTCAAAAGAACATATAGAAAGATTGGAAAAACAAATTGATTCCTTCGATAGCAGATTGCCTGAACTTAGGAACTTTATTTTGCCCGGAGGGTCAAAAGGAGCAAGTACTCTTCATTTGGGTAGAACAGTTTGTAGGAGAGCAGAAAGATTGGTTGTTCATTTAGTAAATGAAGAAAAAATTTCAGAAGAAATAGTTGTATATTTAAACAGGCTTTCTGATTTATTATTTGTTCTTTCACGTTTTGAGAATTTTACCAGTAAAATTGAAGACATTTGCTGGAAACCTTAAAATCTTTAGTGCTCAATTTATGTAAATAAATTGGGGGTGACATTGGTTTCGACGGGGTTATCAAGGCAATAAACAGCGTATCGTGATCTCCGAAGTCACGTAAAACATCGGTAAAAAAAATAACTGGCGAAAATAATTACGCTTTAGCTGCCTAATATAAGGTAGCCGTTCTCTCTTTCCCCTCGCATCGGGAATTAGAAGAACGCCGCTTGATGCGATAGCTGAATCGAGTGTCTGAGTAGAGGAGGCGAAACTTTAATCGGGCTGGCTGATATAAATCCTGTCTGTTGGAGTTATTGAAGCGAGATTTAATAAATAGACTATATACGTAGAAGTTTGTTGTACTGTTTCTTCGGACGCGGGTTCGACTCCCGCCACCTCCACTAAAGTCTATATAAAATAATAGCTTACAGAACCGTCTCACAATATTCTCACAATTATTATGCTTAAATTATTACTGTTTTTTTCACATTTACAAATTGACAAATCATCCTCAATAATTATATAATTTTCTTTTGGAATCATCATCCAAGCGTGAAGTGTTTGATTACTACTCCGTGTGGAATACATATACAAAATAACTGCTCCCTATTCGCTATTATTTTCAGCTTGATAGTTATATATAATTATACAAAGGTAGTTTCTGATTGGGATTTAGAGAAAAGATTTTTTCTTATATTAAAATTTCAGAAAGCACAAGAAATAGTTTTATCATCTGAGTATAGTAATAGTATATAACTATCGCCGATCAAATTTTCAGCTAACATCAAATCCATTGATTGGTCTTTCTAATTGCAACAATAGCATCAACTATACCACTAAGTATGTATACCCAAAGTCAGGAAGTTATCATTATGAAAAAAATCACGCCTAAGGAAAAAGAGCTGTTACTTCAAATTTTAGAGTATGGAATATTATCAACAAACCAAATCATGTTAATAAATGGAGTAGGGAAAAGAGAAGTACAAAGAAAATTAGAGAACCTTCGAAAAAAAGATTTAATAACTTTTCACAATATTAAGAAAGAAGGTAGGAAAGGTAGAACCGAGTATGTTTCATCTATAAGTGAAATCGGCGCAACAATTATTCGAAATGAATTTGATGGGCAATTTTATTTTTCATCTGATAAAATTATATTTAAAAATATTTATACCGCAAAGCATCAATTATTATTGAATTGGTTTCGAATCCATCTCAACTTCCTTCATATAAAATTACCAGATCTGACAGTGGATTTCATATCAGCAACAACTCCATTCCTGCCATTAAAAAAAAATGGATTACCATTAATCTCGGAACAATTTGAAACTAAATTGCTTAAAATAAATTTTACGCCTGATGGTGTGTTTTGTATTAAAAACAAAACACAAAATAAAAGTTTGCTTTTCATGCTCGAAGTAGATATGGGAACAGAATCCTTGACGACCAGGAGTTCAAAAACAAATAACATTGCTACTAAGATCAAAAACTATAGTGTCTATTTTCAAACTGAAAAATACAAACGATACCAGAAAAAATGGAATACATTGTTCAATGGATTTAGGTTATTATTTTTAACTAATTCACTCGAACGAGAAGAGATGATCTGCAAGCAGGTTGGCTCGGATAGATCTAATAACTTCGTGTGGATATCTACTAAGTTGGAATTATTTGAAAAAAGTCTTGGTGGAAAGATTTGGGTTAGTGGCGGCAATTTGCATACACCAAAAGAATCCATTATCGGACCGTCTCTAAATTATGAAGAAAGTTTATTCCTATAATTAAAATCCTAATCGTTTAGTTGAATCACAACATCAAGCGTCCATCCCTAATTTCCCGATATATTTTCTTCGTTTAATGCGGCAAAACTATTCGCATAATAAACAAAAGTATGCATTTAACGTATAGTCGGTATCTTTGTAAATCATTAATATACAATAGGTTGTATGGTTCTATTTAAAACGACTATATATAAAAATAGATATTGTGATAAAGTATAGTACATTTGAAAAGAGGGTTAGTAGGAAATTCTCGAAAATAAGCTTTGAATAAAATCTAATTTTAATTCGAATCATAAAATATTTTGAAAAGAGAAGTTCTTTTTTGAAATGCTATTTTCATAGATTTTTGAATAGGTATGTACACAAAATAATCTGAAAATAATTATTCATTTGGCACAATAATTCAATTTCAAATTGTGCTTGATGAAAGTTCTAGAGTGAAATTTTTGTGGTAAATCTTTTCTTACAATCTCTACATATTCTGATTCTTTTTGTGCCTTGTTGTGTTTTTCTGTAGCCTTTCCAAGTTGTATATGTTCCATTACAGTATGGACATTTATATGGTCGTCCCATTGATTTTAATCACCTCATTTCTCTTAAAAAATCTAATTCCTAGTATTTACTAGATAATATTCTTAATAAATATTTCGATATAATAAATTTCTATTTTTGATTAAAGAATAGGGAAAATCGACTTAGGCCATCAAAACTAGACAACAAATTGGAAGGTTTATTTGTGTGACAAAAATTATGAAATCTTTTTATTAAATTTATTTAAATATTCCGTAAATAAAAGTATAGTTGAGAAAATGAGTGCAGATATAACTCGGATACTTCTAAAATTAAAAATAAGAGACAATCAAATGCTATCACTCGAATGTACGAGTGAAACAATAGTATCGGAAATAGAACATTATATCTCCACATATTCTAAAAACTTAGATTTAAGTAACATCTTTAATACAAGGACAATTCCCAAAGGTAGTTACTTGATCAAAAATGATATATACATTCATGAAGGAGGATGCTTAAACATAGAACATGGAGTTCAACTTTATTTTAGTAAGGATTGTGGAATTATTGCCTACGGTAAATTAATGGCACAAGGAATCGCCGAAGATCCGATCGTTATAACTGGTAACAATTGGAGCAATCTAATTTTTTTACAAAATTCTTTACTGAGTGGAATAAATAATATCCTTGAATACGTTATTATTCATGGTGGAAGAAGTAGGTATACCTGTCCTATTGGTGCAAATAAATATACTTCAATTAATTTAAACGGACTTGGAGGAAATATTTGTGTAATAGATGCTGACTTGAATCTAAATCAATCAATCATATCGAGTGGTCATTCTAAGCGTGGGGGTGGAATATTTAGCTATAAAGGAAATATAAAACTCACTGATTCTATTTTTTGCAATAATGAAGCGACTCGGAATGGAGGTATTGAACTTAATATGGCATCGAGTGTAGGCAATAAAAGTTCGCACTTAAATAATATTTTAATTGATAGCAATAAAAGTAAAACATCTGCTGGAGGTATAGCTATTGAAAAGGGTATTGTTGATCTTATGAATCTTGCTATTGTAAATAATTATTCAGAGGAATCTTGTGGAGGTATCACCATTCATCATTCAATCCTAAGTGATCCTAAACATATTGGTAAAGAATATGTTCGTTTGTCAAATTCAGTAATAACAAATAACTCTGGTTCCACTGAGGGGGGTTTATACACTGCAAATTGTCATATCACTGATCCAATAACTGCATCAAATAGAATTTATAACAACACTGCGAGAGATACTGATGCTCATGATATTCAACAATCTTTTTATAAATGAAAATGTAACAAATTTCACTGTTTGTCTTAAAAGATGATTCTTGCTATCATGATCCCTGAGACTCTCAGTGCAATTGGTTAAATATATCTTTCCACCAAATTCTTTTATTGGTCTTTACGCCTAAAAGTTTATAAATCGGATACGTCATTTCATGACTTACTCATCGTAATCCGACTATATAAACTTTCCCCTTTTCAAGGTCGGCTAACCCAAAGGTTGAATTCTAATCTAATTATTGTTTACTTGATTCTCTACGGGGTCTTAAAGAGTGAAGACCCCGTCAGAGTATGTCGGCGGGGCAAGGAGGTAAGAAGATGAAATCAGATAAGTACAAAGTTGTAAGAGCAATTCGAGAGCTTGAAAACAAAGATGTATGTCACGAGTATTTTGATGTACTGGATTATGGAGTTGATGTAGTTCTTTCTTGGTATGGAATAATTGAAGAATGGAGCAAGGAGGATAGTAAAATATTAAAAGAACACTTACTTGATAAATCTTATAGAGATGAAGTTAAGGAAGTAAGAAGAATTGTTGAAGAAGAAGAGGAAAGATTGCTAGCTATAATTCCAGATAGCGAACTTCCAAGTCTTAAACTGTTAATACTTGAACATCGAAAGTGGAAATTGGAGATGGCAAAGAAAAGAGAGAATCAGAAAGATTCTCAACTTACTTTTTGTGAGGTGCAAAAATGAATGGAAATAAACCGATAAGAAGATTCAAGGCGGGAGCGATAAATGCTTCCGTTTTTGAAAACATAACCATGATTAAAGGTGTTGAGACAAAGATGTATAATGTAGTGGTAAGTAAAACTTACAAAGGGGATGATGGCAGCTGGAAATCAACAAACAGTTTTTCTGTCTTTTATGAATTACCCAAAGTTATTTTGGTGCTGCAGAAAGCTTATGAATTTGTAGTTACTAATTCTAGTGTTGAGAAAGAGGGGGGAGTAGCCACAGCTAAGTGACTAGGAGAGTTATATTACTCTTCTTGATCAACGTCAACTATTATTTCCTGTCAACGACAATTATTTCTCCCGTTTTATTTTATTGCAGCAAGGGGTAATGGAAGGAGCCCATAGGGCGACTGGAGTTACCCCTTGCTAAGATTTTCTCGATACCTATTGATTGACTTGACTCTTTTGTTTCTGAGATTCCTCTAATCTATAACTGGGCAGATTTAATTCCAATATCACACTATGATGAACCAAACGATCTATTGCCGCCGCGGTTGTCATGGGATCCTTAAATATTTGCTCCCATTTTGAAAACGGCAAGTTACTTGTCAACATTATACTTCCTCGTTCATATTTATCTGCCAGAAGAGTAAACAAGACTTCCATCTCTTCACGGTTTTGCTGTACATAACCTATATCATCTATTATTATCAATTCATACCTGGAAAGCTGATTGAGTATTTTTGGTAAGCGTAAATCTTTCTTGGCTATCAGCAGTTCCTGAACCAAGATATTACAGGGTTTGAAAAGTACTCTTCTTCCTTGATAGATTATTTCATTTGCTATGGCACAGAGTAAATGTGTTTTACCACTGCCAGGATTTCCAAAGGCCAAAACATTTTCTTTTCGATTCAGAAATGATCCATCCATTAGTGAGTTCAACTGCATATCCAGTTTTCTCGGTAATCGTTTCCTATCAAAATTTTTTATCGTCTTTTCCAATGGCAGTTTCGATTCCCTGAGTAACCGATTTATTTTATTCTCTTTTCTTACTTCTAGTTCCATCTCGATTAGCTCTAGTAAATATTCTTCGTAACTCAGGCTTTCTTTTATCGCTGTTTCTCGCTGCTGCTTATATGATTTTCGTATCGTTGGCAGATGAAGCTCTTTAAGAGATTCGGTCAATCTTTCATCTATGGTTTCTTTATGCATAAACTACCTCGGTCTCTAAGAATAAATCATCATAAAGATTTAGGTCTATATCTTCTATTTTAGCCTCTTTCAGAAACATCTGTTCGTTCTCTGAAACAAGTAGTTCTTTTACTTTTTCGGCCGTTATTTCTATTTCTTTCTCAAGCAGGTATCCTAATATCTGGTCTACTTTCGTTTCGTTTTCTCTGGCGGCCAAATAAAGTATTCTTAAATACTCTTTGTTTGAACGCCTTGGATTGATTTTCTCTAACATATCAAAGGCAAGACGGAAACGATGGCTTGGAAACATTTCTTCCCGGTAAACATAATTTGAAAAGGCTCCCGGTTTTCTGACCAACCAGTCTATTATATGACGATAATCTATACGGCATTTATCTACGCCTTTTATTCTTGGCAGTTTCTCAATGCATTGCTGAGCATACCATAGTTCTATTGTTTCTACTGACAGACGTATATCAACTTCATGACCTATTAAACGGCTCTTTACCGAATATACGTTGTGATTTACCCTGATTGTGCTTCCTTTACTTACTTTCACTTTTAATCGTTTTACTGTGTCTAATTTTTCATTTGGAAGTGAATGCATTTGTTTTATTTCTTCTAAAAATCGCTCTTGCCGACCCATATTTAACTGTTCGAAGAGTTTTTCGAGGAACTCTTTATATTCGTCAATGTTTGTAAAATCACGGCTTCCTCTCAAGTATAACGACTGGTCTAAAGCTCTTTTGAATCTATGATTTCTCTGCTCTATTGAGCCATTTTCATTCGGGGAAGATGGATTTGTCTTTTGTCCATGCATTTTGTAATGACGCAGTAATGCAGAATATCGATCCGTAAACTCATCCTGGTTGCTGGCTTTCCTTACCGCGGCACTTAAACTATCTGTCTGATGTTTATTGGGAACTCCTCCTAATTTCCATAAGGCGTTTTGAAATCCTTCGCTTAATGACTCAAAACTCTCTGAAAAACAGATTGTTCCGCTTTCCCAGTTTGAATATGGCAAAACAAAATGATATAGCAGATGAGCCAATCGTGATCCCTGAATCGTTATGTTAAGTTTATTCATATAAGTGAAATCCGATTGACACTGCTCCCCGGGGATTTGTATTTGACTAAAATATACTTCTTTGGATGGACCCTTAAGTACCTTCCATTTTTTTACCTTCCTTTGTAATGTGCGGAGTTGTCCATCTGAATATTTCCCTGGATTTTTTCTTTGTAAATCCTCAAAGAGTGTTTTTGCTTCCAAACCTGGATTTAATTCCAGTTTTTCTTCTATCTCTTTCCATTTCTTTTCGAATGGATCTTTTCTTGTTTTCCACGTATGCTCTTTTTTTAATTCACTCGGTAGTTTTCCGGTGAGTAAATATTTTCTGGCTGTTTTTTCATCCATCCCTGCTTTTGCTGACGCCATCGCCTTTGTTTTTTCTGTTTGGATTAGCTTCATTAGTTTCCTCACTTGATTGTCTGTTACCATCCATTTTCTCTATTGTTTTTATTTTCGGATGGTTAAAATTCCTGTTTTTTTTGGGAATTTTAATTGTCGTCAGTTCGGAATTATAAATGTCGCTAATCACTCTTCTAGCACAGCTTAAAATTATTTTAGGGTTTTGATGTAAATCATTAGCCTCTAATAATGATTTTACTTTTGACTCAATCTTCTCATTGATAGCAACAACAATGATTCTGTCAAATTCAGCTTGTAGACATTTATTGATATTTGATAAAATATCTGACCTACCCGTTTCAACTTCAACTGCAATTCGAATTTTATTTTTAGTTGCTACAACATCAACGGATTTTCCTTCACCGATTGATTTTTCAAAAGTTATATCAAAACCCTTATTTTTTAATATTTGTGCATATTTATTTTTCCAATATTCATGAGTTACTCCACCTTCTTTAATGTCAATAGACTTTTTCTCTATTGGATTATTTAACAGTCTTTTACCAATCCGAGTTAATTTAAGGACTATAACTCTACCGCTTTTTGTTGGGATTTCCTCAGTGTCAATGAGTTGCTTTTTTAGTAATGAAATTTTCAATTCATTACCTTTTCTTCTACTCCATTGTAAACGTTTATATCTTTCAACAACTCCAGATAATTTATTAGAATAAATATCTTGTAGTAAGATTTGTTCTTCTGAGGTTATTCCAATCTCTTTATTCCGTAGGTATTCATTTCCCGGAATCTCTCTCTCCTCAACGATAGTAACATTTTCAGATGTGGAACAAGTGGAATAAGGTCTCATCATCTCACCGATCATTTTATCAATAACTGATCCCTTTTTAATTGGTATGTGTGGGACATTGATCACAAAAGGTTTATGCCATCTCCCCTGAATTTTTGCAACAGCCTCACCGATGTCAAGCCTACCTAAAATCTTCTTTTCGGAAGCCTCTAATAACAAAGAACTTGCTGCGGAATTAACATCTTTGGCATCTTTAAGGTTTAACACAATTGTACACCAAGTATTTCCTCTTGCGGGTAGAGACAAAAGACTGGGACACTGATCAATGATAATAACTGATTCACCGAGTTCCCTGATTTCTCTAATTATTACATCTGTAATAGACTCGCCACCTACAAGGTCGCTCTTGTCTTTTCCGATAACGTGATGTGCTTCTTCCAAGACAATTGCGTGATCAAATTCTTCTCTCTTTTGACTAGGGGAAGATAATCTGTAATGATGAATCCACAACAAAATACTCTCAACCAAAAATATTTTATCTGTATTAGTGAGTGAATCCATTTCAAGAATAACTTGTTGATCTAACAAATCGACCATATCAGATTGCTGTCTAACATTAAAAGTTTTTCCTGTTTCACCAAATGTAAGAGCTCCAAGAGCTCTTAAAGTACTACTCATCCAACCTGCTTCTCTACCTTTTGCATCAGTACTTTCTATTGTATTCAATAAGTCCTTAAGCGTTGGATATTTAACAACGGGTTCAGAACTATACAAACCAAAGTCCAGATAGGTTTTATCCAAAGCTTTCTGTAACAAGTACATCACTCCCTCGCCTACAAATGTTGCATGGGCAATAATTTCAATAAGTTTCTTCAACCAAGTCTTAGGAGCAGTCCCCGGGGGAGGAATCATTGGATTAAAACGAAATGGAGATACATCTCTTCCAACCGTATAGACCCTAATATCTTTACCATAATTTTCTTTAATAATATCACGGTAATTTCTTTTCCAGTCTAATACAAGAAATGGCTTTTTCTTGTAAATGAAATTCTTTAAAATTTGAAAACATAAATTTGTTTTACCCGAACCCGAAGCACCTACAATTAAAACATGTTTAATCCAATCATGTTCTCTCAAACAAAAAGGATACAATTTTTTCCCGGCATAAGTAATTTCGCCAATAGGGTATTCTCCACGAACATATTCAGCTGGAGGAGGAACAAGAATATCATTATTCTTATTATCAAAATCAGTACTAATATTATCTACGTACATCATATTTAGAATCTGTTCGATCTCTCTTTTGCCATCAGCATCTTCTACCAAATAAGCCCTCCAGAGACGATCTACCTTCTCACCTAGTATTGGTCTTAACTTCACACAAATCTCTTCAGCTAACAACTCTAAAAGCCCCCGGATAGCATTTTTGATCTTCGTTGAACATTCTTATGTTCTCCCAGAGTCTCAAGAAGTTCTTTGTAGAGCGGACTATTATCCTTCCAACACTTTGTAACTTCTTGTCTCTTCTCCAACTCCAATCTTTGGATTGTATTTTGAAAATCAGCTCGCCTTTTCTCAACCATAGGATTACTAAATATTGGCCAAGATTCCATATTCATAATTGTAGTGTCACATTCCATGATCTTCGAATCAAGATCAGCAATATGGTCATCACGGATTTTTGAACGATGTTCAATTTGTGATTTTAGATGTTCAGCAGTTGCATACAAAAATTTCGATTTATCATTAGTAATGACATCGGCAATATCTGAACCACTTGTTGATTTATTTTCAGATTTAGTGATAGAATAATCCAGACTTGGGAAATATGAAAATCCCACATGATTATTCTCGATAGAATTTTGATCATTGGATTGGTTATAGTTATTCTCAACAATATAACTCGACTTATAGTAGTTGTCTAATTTGGGTAAATATTCTTTTGTAAATATCACATTTGTCACCTCGAATATTATCATATATAGAAACTACTATATAAACTTTTCGGTTATTCACTACCTTTTAGTAGAAAACTCCTTAGAGATACTTAATTTAATCTGAGCTCTCTCGAACTTAATTACATCAACAAAAACCTCATGATCACCATTCAATTTACAATCCACATAAAAACGATTCTTCAATATATAACGAACACTACCCGGACTTTTACAAACCTCTCTTGCAATTCTCTTAATTGGGACATTATCAAAATAATCATCAAAAATATTCACAACCACATCCTTTGAATCTGAATCAACGATCACATCTCTACCGAATACCCTATAACCAAAAGGAGGGCGATTCATAAAGCGTGAATTACTCTTAGCCTTTTCACGACCTCTGTTTATTCTTGACTGTCTAAGATCAGTCTCAAACTCAGAGAATACAGCTCTTATCTTTTGAAAAGCTTTTTCAAACGGACTCTCAGCTTCACGTTCATTAACCAACAATAACCTCACACCTTTCATCGATAAGTGAGTATCAATCCAACCAAACTGCATTGTATTACGAGAAATACGATCAGACTCAGTAGAAATAACAAAACTTGGTTTACCAACATCAATGCGATCAAGTAATTCCATCAATCCCTTTCTCTCAGTTAACTTAGATCCACTCATTGAATCAGAAAACTTCTCAACAATCTCAATATTATTTTCTTCACAATATTTATTAATCTCATCCAATTGAGCATCTAAAGAAAATCCTTTAGCTTGTTCACCAGTACTAACTCTCAAATACACAAAAGCCCTTTTCATCTAACATCAACCTCCTTAATACGAAACACCAAATCGCCACGTTCAATAAAAACCTCAAGCACATCACCACCACTCAATCTTAAACTTTTCGCAAGGCCTCTAGGAATTGTAATCTTAAACTGTCCATTAGTTTTTTGGAATTGAACCCTGACTAAGTTATCCGGCAAACGTGGAAGACGATTTATCTTTTCATTATTAGCAAAATCGAGGGCTGAAACCATATAAAATCTGTATGTATAGACTTATATATAAATCTATCGATAACTATGGCTCTCAAAGGGAGGGGTAGAAAAGTCTAACTTCCTACCCCTCAAATTTTGGGAAGAATATTATTACTATTATAGAATGAAATAATAACTTACCTATCCAATAATTGCGAAAGACATTATCTACTTTTAAGTAGAATAAATGATTTACAGGTAGTCACTAACAGTTCTTATCATGCAGTAAGAAATGGAAATTTATTGTTCTAAATATACTCCAATATTATTATATTAAATTACTATTTGCATTAGGCTGGAGGATAAATGTCTAGAACAATTTCTTTAGGATGCCCAAGATGTGATTATATCAGATATGATCTGATTCATATTAGTGATAGCTGTGGAGGACTCTTACTTCGAGATTCTGGTGGATTCGTAAGTTGTAAATTATGTGGAGATGATATGTCATATGATGTAGAAATCACATGTTGTAACTGTGGGCACAAACGTGATGTGGATTTAAGGAATTTAAATGAAAATCATAGAGTAGTTGTATACCAGATGGAAGTTTTTGAAACAATAGTAATATTCTGATCACATTATTATCGACTTGATTATTAAATAAAATTCTAAGTTAGAATAATACTATTCGTAAGTAATGAAACTTCATCTTTACTGAAAAGTGATAAAACCGAAAAATATATTAACAAATAGTAATTACCTTTTAGTTATGACATCCGAAAACCAAACATTAAAAAACAACAAGAACAATTACCAAGATGAAGCAATGAAATTACTACAAGAAGCAAACAAAAAATTAGATTACATAATTAATTTACTTCGCGAAGAAGAACTAAAATATCCCTTCCACAACAACTACGTTCAGACTTTTGAAAACAATGAACCAAAAAATTAATAGGTCACTCTTCATTTACATTCATACTCACAACAACTAATTGAATTGCAGCACGCGAACATCTCCACGATCTAAAAATCGGGATTGATAAATGCTGCTGTGATTCAATTAATCACAACGTAGTTTTCAACTAAACGAAAACACATATTTGGCCCGTTCCGGCTTTGAGAAGCCAAAATACGACCAAATTACCTAGATGAAAGACTGCACTTCAAATTCTATAAAATTAACTAACAAAATCACTAAATCAATTTATACAGCCTCAATCACTTTGCACTTGAGTCTGTAAAATTTAAGGAGGAAAGAACCATGAACATATTAGAAAAACAAAACAATGGGTCACTATACATAGTGGCATCAAGAGCTGTAGCAGCAAAATTAAATCCAGCAGAAATGCAAGAAGCATTACAGAAACTAGAAGTAAAAATGCAAAAACAAGATCCACTAAATCCTGATCTTTGGACAGTATTTGTAAGCAACTACAAACTATGGGGAATACTAGATCACCGAGCTGGACCAAACGGTGAAGACTTACTAACAATTCTATTCCCGGAAGATTACTAATCTTCCAACAAACAATTTTCTTAATTAAAAAAATGGAGGTCAAACTTATGGCAAAATAAATGTTTAGAACCCACCCCTAATATCTCACCAAAACATATTCATCAATTGCAATACTACGAGGTAGTATAAACCAATACTATACCGGGTGAACTATGTCCATTTCTAAACAACCACTATTCAAGTTTGATCTCCATAAAACCATAGGAGATCAAAACAATGCAACACCAAATCAAGCAGCTAATATGTCTGTGTGAAGACAGAAAATACAGACTAAAGAAAAATTGTATCAGCTTTGAAAACAACTGGTATGAATCCGAGTACCTTGAAAACGAAACAATCTTCTACGATGAAGAAAGATACTGGATAGATGACTGCAGATACTCAGATTACTTAGAGGAATATTTACCCGAAGAAGTATTTATAACTAAGCATTTTTATTGCGAAGGGTGTGAAAATTATTTCCATGAAAACGAAAGGACGGAACACGTTTATGGAAATACTAGCTATTGCAATGACTGCTTTTATGAAAACCACACCTACTGCCGCCAATGCGATGAATCAATAAGAACTGATGACTCGCGCTATTCAGAGATTACTCAATATGACTATTGTGAATATTGTTTTGGGGAACTGCACAGTTACTGTGAAAATTGTGGAAACGATTATTGGGCAGAAGACGGATGCAATTGCGGTGTATCAATACACAACTATTCATACAAACCTGATCCAATATTTTTTAAGAATCCAAATGAGAATTCAAAATACTTTTTAGGAGTAGAACTTGAAACAGAATCAAAAGGTAATTGCAGATCAAGCTGCGCCGAAGAGATAAATGAAATATCAAAACTATACTACTTAAAAAATGACAGCAGTATTGAAGATGGATTTGAAATTGTAACTCATCCATTCAGTCACTCCTGGTACAATGAGCGCAAATCTATATTCAATGATCTACTTGACACCCTTAGAGATCACGGATTCAGATCTTACAATACATCAACATGCGGCATCCATATCCACGTAACAAAAAGCTACCTATCCGGTTTGGACATTGCCAAGCTGCACTTATTCTTTTATCAGAACGAAGAGCTCATAAACGTGATATCTCAAAGAAATCCTAACAACCTAAATCAATGGGGTAAAATTAAAAAGGATAAAAAAGCAATATACGACCAGAGCAAAAAGAAAGGTGGCAGCGAGAGGTACACAGCAATAAATCTTCAGAACCACAGTACCATCGAGTTCAGAATATTCCGGGGGACATTAAACGATAGCTCCTTCCACAAGAACATTGAATTTGTTATTGCCATGTGCAATTTCGTGAAAGTAACATCCCTTCAACAACTCACCAAAGAACAATTCTTCAGTTACATCGAAAATGACAAAAACTACAAAAACTTAAAAAAATTTATGGAGACAAAGCAATGTGTATAATAGTATTAAATAGAAGAGAACAATTATCTGAGGACCTACTTAAAAGATGCTGGTTTTCCAATAATGACGGAGCAGGATTAATGTATTCAATAAATGGTCAGCTAAACATTTTTAAGGAACTAAAAAACTTCAAGACCTTTTATGAATATTATTCAACACTCAGAAATGAATTTAAGAAAACAACAATTGCGCTGCACTTCAGAATAGCAACATCAGGAAAAGTAGATACAAACAATATTCATCCATTTAAAGTAAATGAGAATCTTGCCTTCATGCACAACGGAATAATCGATATTCCATTGCAGAGAAAATCGAAGGTAAGCGATACAATAGCATTCAACCAAAAAGTATTGAAACAACTGTCCCAAAATTTCTTAAACAATGTCGCGATTAGAGAATTAATTTCGAGATACATTGATGGATCAAAATTATTGTTTATGAATAACCAGGGAAAATACTGGATAATAAATGAACAGCTTGGACACTGGGATAAAAAAGGAAACTGGTTCAGCAATTACAGCTATTGCGAATCAACATTCCTCAACGAAAGAAACGCATTGTTGAAATACGATATTGGAGACTATGAATATTGCCAATACTGCGGAATAGAATTACTTGAAGATAGAGAAATGGTTAATGAAACTTGTTATGGCTGTATGCAAAGATTTGCAACTGAAATCGGAGGTTGTGTGATCGATGAGATTTAAATTATAACCATTCAAACCAATAAGAGCAGAATACCTAGTGTGATTCTGCTCTTTTCTTAATTTAGTTATTTAATAGTCTTTTAAAATTTCTATAAACAATATTTTTGCAAACCTCAGGAGTCTCCATATAAATCTGAGATAAACTGTTAATAATTATTGGTATTGCTAATGAGGAACAAGGACTACCTCTATATTTTGCAAAAGGTCCATCAGATTCAGTCAAAACTCTCTGGGGAGGAATGGATTTTATAACTTTCTGTCCAGATAAACTTATGGTCATTGGCAAATTGACAGAAAAATAGAATCCATATTCAACAGCCCGCTCAAGTTCTTTTAATGACCCGGAATACCAATGCAAAATAACTTTGTTTGAAAAATCATTTCCTATTATATCAATTACATCCTTATAAGAACCCCTTGAGTGAATTGTTAATACTTTATCATTGTGGATTGAGCATGCGCCAATTATTTTTTCAAATACTCTCTTTTGTTCTTTTTTATTTTCAGTGCTTTGTTTGCCGTAATCAAGCCCTATTTCACCAATGTACCTGGTCTTTTTAAGATTCTCTAAGAAAAGGGGTAATTCACTTTTCCTTTGATAAACAAGCTCGGGATGGAATCCTAATGCAGGTCTGATATATTTAGATTTTTCAGTAAGATTATATGTATGAAAAAAAACACTGGGTGTGTTCGTGACTGCAATTGTATAAATTTTGTTTTTTTCTATTTCTTCAATGATTGATTTTGGATCGGCCCATAAATCAAGATGGAAATGAGTATCAATGAAATGCATCAGTATTACCTTATTTAATAAATTCTTCTACTTCCTTCATCCCTCTTTTGTAAACATCCAAATAGTTTTGCAAATCTTTTTCAGAGCCAGGTAGACTTCCTGCTGATAATAGTGAAAAGAATACTTTTTCTTTATCACTATTAAATCTTTCAATCCCTATCTTGAATGCTCTCAAATCTCTCCCACTCTTTTTCTTGGGTGAAGGGGGATTACTTACGATATCACAAAAATATTTTGAATCATAATTATCAAATTCAGCTTTTTTTATTGCTGATCTTCTTATAATACACGGAGTACAGTAACCACATTGTTTCTCGACTGCATGGTACCATTGTTGAGAGTGACCTACTTTCGCACAAGATAAAGTTTTACTCACATATTTTTTTAATATATCTGGACGTTTACAGTTTTGGAGCATTTCCCCTTTAGTAAAAAAACCATATGGATTAATTAATTTGTTTTCTATTTCTAAATTATGTAGCAATTTATTTATTTCATCAACAAACTTTGGATGAGTCGTCTTTGTACTGTATGAACCGAGTCTCGTCTTTGTTAAAGGTACATTTAATGAAATTAATCCGTTTTCTGGTATTAATAAATTTGTTTTACTGCTATATGAATTAGCGACTAAAAGACCAAGTGCTATAAAAAGAATAGAGCGAGCTCTTTGATTATCGTCACCACTGAAGTTTTCATTTTGCTTTTTGGGTTGAACAAAAAAGGAAAAATGAGTTATATCTTTCAATTCAAATTCTTCTTTTAATGTTATTGCCAACTGGGATTGAATAGTTTTTTCACCAGAGTTACCTCCTTTATGATGGCTCACAAGGACAGTATCCTTGTATTCTTCAAGAGCATTAATACCGCCAACAAAGGAATCAAGCCCACCAGAGAAAAGACACACATTTGCTATATTTGGTTTTACTCCTAACGTTTCATTAAAGTAATTATTTCTTGAACGGAAAAATATTTCCCACTTATCACCACTTAAAAATGATAAAAGTTGCTCAACTAATTCTTTATTGTTATCCCAAAGTTCCTTATTCATAACTGGTAGATGTAATTTAAAGTGGCGACTCCAATTGAAAAACCCATATTGTGCCCTTGAGATTAGTTGATCTGAACAATAGACTGCTAAACCCAGATTCATAAAATCTGAAATTTCTTCTGAAGGTGATAACTTATACTGAGAAAGAATACGATTGATGTTATGAGAAATTGGATAAGCTCCCCCTTCATAGTTGAAAGGAGGTAAACTAATTGACTTCTCTTCAGCGGATTCTGCTACAGAGAAGTCATCATCTTTTGTTGATTTTAATACAATATTGAAAATCATAATTCCTCTAATGATTGATAAGCAGTTTCAAAAACATCATCCAGAATTCTATTAATTTCATTTTTCTCAAAGGTTGATTTGTTTTTAAAATCAATTTCAGAAAACTCAAGCTTAATAGAATCTTTAATAAATTCTTTCATCTGTCTTTCTATTTTCACAATCTGAGTTTCACTTATTTCCTTATTTTCAAGAACAATTCCAATTTCATTAATCCATTTTGAATAAATATATGATGAAGCATAGCTAGTAAATATATCTTGAATATTTTCATTGGTGATATTATCGAGTACAGATAAATCATTGTTACTCAAATCAAAATCTTTATATATTTCATATAAGGTTTCTGTAACTGCATCTGTTGTGATTGAATCTTCAACAGTGCCATCATGGGGGGAAAGAAAATCAACAATTTTATTAATGGCTGATTCAAGTGATAGTCTATCAAAATCTAAATTGAAATATTTTCTAAATGTATTCCCAACCCCATTATTTGAAAAACTTGAGAGCAGAGAACCTAACCTAACGCCAGCTTTTTTCCCTGAAATAATTGATTTAGAAATTCCTTTTGCACCACCTCCATTTCTAACATAAGACTTAGCTGCTGATTTGAATTTGGCTGAATTAGGATTCTTACCATAGCTTGACAATGAATTTTTTGCAGGCTTCCATTCACCAGACAATGGTATTTCTACTCTAGGAGGCTGACTTACATCATCTTCTGAAGTTGGTTGATTTCCAATTTCACTTTCTTCTGCCTCTTCACCTCCAGCATCCGGAGAAGGCAGATTTTGCTCAGGTGGATTTGAAACAGGTTCAGCCCATGAAGGAAGTAAGGGCGTGTTATTCGATGGTCCGTTATTTGATGTAGATGTTCCCATTATTTTTTCTTAAGTGTTTTTTGAGAAATAGTTGCCAATACCTTATTGTCTTGATTTTTACTCCATTTTTCTAATAGCTTATTCAGGTTTTCGACATAGGATGTACCTTTTACTGTCGCCTTTAATTGCGGTATTACTGCTTGTCCCAAATGTTTTTCAGGAAATTTATTGTAAAAAGCAAACAACTCTGTTAGTAATTCACTTCGAACCCCACAATATTTATTTACTGATTTAAGTATATTTTCACGTTTTACATCATCTTCTGATTGGTTCACTTTTTTAATAAGTATTTGAAAAATATTATTGGCATCAATTGAATTTAGCATAGGAACTTCTTTTAGAGCTTGTTCTTTCAACGCATCTGATTCAGAGAGGAATTTATTCAGTAATTCTTCAATCCTGGGGCTCATGCGGATCGACTCAGTAGAGAGAGAAGTAATTCTATCTCTACTCAAATAAAAATAGGGGCGTAAGTCAACTTCCGAAAGTTGAGGCTCCATTTTAAACCATTTTAACATCCACTCATCTTTTAACCATAGCTCAATATTAGCTTCACTTTCAAAAGTTTCATTTCCTTGTTCTTCGCCAGAATCTTTATAGGTTGCACCAACCAATTTCCCTTCAATAAAATTGATCTCTGCGGGTTTACCATCTTGGGAAGATTGGAGTTTAAAAATATTTCTGAACGTCTCTGTTCTAAAATATTCTAACAACATTAGTTTAGATAAAATGCGTTTTTTTATATTGAGTTTTTTATCGTTGGCCATACCTATTCGCATCATAAACATATTTAGAAAACGCTTACATTGCCTTGGATTCCCATTTAAGCCCTCTGTCAAAATAGGCGTTATTTGAGAAGACAGTATTAAATCTTCTCTTAAGTCGCTTGTATTTGAATCACTATTAAAAAATACTTCACAATTCTCAAAGGTGTACACAGAACCAAATACAGATTCATTTTTCTTTTGCAAAACTTTCTCTCGAACATCTTCAAATCCTTCTTTAATATGCAGTTCTGTAAGCAAAAGATTTATGTATGTCTCAATTTCAACGGCGCCTAATTGTGGGATTCTGATAGGATGCTGTATCAACTTTTCAAGATAATCACTGCTTACAGAGTCGCGAATTCCTTCTACTCTTGGAAATCTTTTACTAACCGCATATTTAATAAGTTGTTCATCAGCACTTATAATAAAAACTGTATTATTGGTATATAAGAATAATTTTATCGCTTCAAGTGTGTCGATAATTGTATCTGGCATACATCTATCCAAATCATCGATAAAAACTATTAACTTAGATATCTTTGTTTCAGACAACAATTTTTTGAAATCAGAGTGGAATTCTCTAATACTCATTCTCAAGGATTCTTCCTTTTCTCCATCAACTGTAGATTTGATGAAATTCTCATAATCAATTTCACCAAGTTTGTTTGGTATATCCGATAGAGCTGAAAGACCCAATTCCATTGGACCCATTGTTGCAAAAGATACTCCATATTTTAATCCATACTTTGCTAATTTTAGCCAGTCGATTTTTTTAAATAGCTTAACTGCTAATTTCTTTGCTTCTTCTGAAAGTGTTCTTTTACTTATTATTTCTTCTAAAATAGTTCCCATCAAAACTGTCTTTGCATCTTCATAACCTTCAAACAACCAACCATTGAACTTTACTGTAAGAATTTCTTCTTTATCTTGATAACTTTCTTCAACCATCCTCATCAAGCTTGATTTTCCACTTCCCCAGTCGCCAAAAATTCCTATAGTACTAGGAATTAGATCATCATTCTCTATTATCCGCTGCACAGCTTTAACTAAATGGTTAAAATCAATGAGGTCAATATTAGTGTCTTTATCGTTCCACATATAAAAATAAACCTAGTTAATTATTATTGATTTTTATTTTTACTATATAAATATAAATTTAAAATATCTTTTTAGGCGCTTCTATGTATTCAGTTTTTTACTTTGTTAAAGTATTCGAGAATAAGTTTATTTTTCATGCCGGTTAACTTACACCCTTTGGATTGATTAAATTGTGAAAGTATTCGTCTCTCTAAAATTAAACAATTTTTTATTCGTACAAAATGATATTAATAGAAGACATTAGGTTGACCCAGAATAAAAAAAAATATAAATAAGCGCTGCAATTAATACGTATAGCGAAGTTTATGCGGGGTAAAGTAAATGGACATGAAAACGTACATGCTGGAAAAAAGAAGAATTATAAATGATCAGTCAAAGTCAATAATTAACTACTCAATATTTGATTTTAATTATGTACCTGAAAATCCGTTGATCAGAGAAGAAACGAAGCAGATCATCGATGCTTTTCTAAAATATGAAGAGACCAACATATCGATCAACCAGGTAATATTTGGTTCAAGGGGCAGTGGGAAAACTTTGATGATCAAATACCTTGAGCAATTATTTACTGAGGGATCTTCATTAAATATTTTATATGCCAATGTAAGATATTATTCAACATCATTTAAAATTCTTGCACACTTGTTGAATTTAAGTTCACGAGGTCTATCTTTATCGGAGTTGTACAATCGATTCAGGGAAAAATATAATTCCAAAACAATAATAATTTTAGATGAAATTCATCTATGGGCACCAAAAGAGAAGCAAAGGGAATTACTATATTTTCTTTCACGCGACAAAAGAAATTATATGATTTTTATGCTTTCAAACGATCCTCGTTTTTTGAATGATATAGATCAGAGTGTAAAGTCAACACTTCAGCCTGAGTTAATCCATTTCAGAAATTACGATGCTCATGAGATACAAAAGATCCTCGATGAGAGAACTGCTTCCGGCTTAAAGAAAGTTGATGCCGGTATAAATTCAAAAATTGCTGCTTATACCGTTAGAGAGGCAAATTCCGATGTTCGAGTAGCGATAAAGTCCTTATTTTATTGGGCAACACAAGGGGGCGATAGTATTGAGAAGTGCTTTGAGAACGCAAGACGGGATATTTATGTTGATCTAATTGCAGATCTTTCGGATACAAACTTATTAATACTTAAAGCAGCGAGTCAGATATCGGATAAGTTTGCTAAAAAAGTTCATATGAATTATGTAGACATTGCAAGAAGCAATAGGGAACAACCGTGTTCTTACGTGCATTTCTACAATCAGCTTTCATATCTGCAATCACTTGGATTGATAATGATGCTTTCCACAAAGGTGAATCGAACATATGCGAATAGGATTACAATTTTATGTAACGAAAAAATTGTTCATCATGTATATAAGTTGAGGTATAAATAATATTGATGAGTTATTCCCTTTATTTTTGATAAACATTTTATTAAAACTATTAAAAGTACAAGTAAAATCAGTCAGCGAGGTACATATGTCATACTCAGATTATTTAGATGGTTTAAGGGATGGACTTTATATTGGTACTAGGGTCGGATTTGAAGTTGGATATAGAGTTGGTAAGATTTCTGGATTTTTAGATGGTTATGATGAAGGATATCTTGATTCACAATGTAATCTTCCATATCAACCTAAAAAACGTTTGCTAGAAACATATTCAATTCTACCCAAAATTGAAACACCAAAACCATTAAAAATACCTGATCCAATTCTACCTAAATTTGAAACATCGAAACCATTAAAAATACCTGATCCAATTCTACCTATATTTGAAACACCGAAACCAATAGATCTTTTTGATACATCGGTAAAGAAAAAACATAAAATTAAAAATTATTGGGATTTCGCCGGATAAAAATTTTCTTTAATTTTTCAGTGAATCTTTATAGAATCTCCAAATATGAGTACTATACCCTGTGCAGTTTATGTGTAAATCAATTTAATTGCTAACGTTAAAATCAATATTTGTTACTATTGAGCAATGAAAGTTTGCTTAAAAATATAAGATTTTTCTTTACGTATAAACTCCACACCCTTTGGTTAATAATCATTCTTTATCAAAGTTCTGTTGTGCAATAATTTCAATCAGTATCCGATATCTATTGGGAATTTGAGATTTCTTTACCTATAAATCGTTCGAGTTTTTTTTCTAGCTCTTCCATTTGTCTAACTGTTTGGAATAGGTTTTTCTCAATTTTGATCGTTTCATCAATTTGTTCAACGGCACTTTTTATTTTATTTGATCTTAAAGACACAATCAGTAATTCGAGATGATGATTAAATGAATGATCATATTTTCTTATCACTTCTTCTAATTTGAGAAGTTGTTTTTCCACATCAAGCTTCTTCCATTCAGTTTTTAACTTTTTTTCTAAAATTTTCCTTTCATTAATTGGTAAGGATTTGTACTCACTCTGAAGATTCTCAAAATTCTGGATATCAAAATCAGAGATTTTCTTAATCATTTCTCTCAGAGCTTTTATTTTCAAGTGAATCAGCCGCTCGCTGGGTATGATTGATTCAATCTTGCGTGAAATCAATTCCTTTCCTTTTTCGGAACTGCCAAACTCACGAATGAGCTTTCTAATTTCAATTAAATCACTGATCATTTGTTTGGAATCTTTGCCTGCATCACTCGTAATCTTTTCTAGTTTTTTCTGAATAAAATTTTTTTCGTTTTTTTCTTCTTTCAACTGATTGAAAAAATCTTTTGGTTTTGATGAAACGTTTTTGAAAAATCCTTCTGAAATATTTTCCTTAATAGCATCTTTTTTGAAAAAGAATAGCCTGAATAACTTGTAGATAGAAATTAATACTGCAATCAGAATAATTGAATGAAGCCACGACAAATACTGATTGTTTATCATGTAATCAAAAAAGCTAGGAGAAACTGATCTAATTGAAAAATAGGTTATCACAAGAGTTATTGATACAGCTCCAACGTTTTCCATACCGGCAGACTTTATTCCTAAAAAGATCACCAATCCAACGAAGAAGATAAATATTGCAGCTGCTAAAGGACCAAAAGAACGAAGATTAAAGCCTATATAAGATTCACTTATTGCCAATCCGATAGCCAGCACAAGTCCAATAGCTACGACAATAGCTTTACCGCCTTTCGATTCAAATCTTTTACCAATAGTCACCTGTGATAACCCAACGAACAATACAGTATAAATTATGAAATCAATTATGGAATAATAGGTATCATATATGTCAGAGAAATTAGTCGTTTCAAAGGGTGACAATAATTCAGTGAATAAACTGGCACTTGCTAGAGATACGGAACATAAAAATATTAGGAAGAATACAAAAATCATTATTCTTCTTTTGTTCTCGAACATCTGAGACCTAAAGAAATACTACTATATAAATGTTTTTATTTTGATACTTATTAAAAGAAATAACTCACTGGATGAGATCAATACCTGACATCACTTCAGAGCCACCATAAGTGCTCAAATTTAAGCGATCTTTTTCTAAAGGTGCAACTTACCCCATTTAGAAAAAAGGCGCTCAAATGTAAAGTATGACATGAATTAAGAGAAGCTGGGAATGATCAATAATATCAAGCACTTTGGCAGTTTTTAATATTGTATTTATGCGATTAATTAAATATAATAAAGCAATTGATAATAGCCTGTTGAATCTTATTGTGTACTTGCATTGACTTGATATGAATGATGATTCTCAAATAAAAAAACTTTCAACGTCTGAGCTTATTAAAAACATTGCACTCAACTCGGATAACATTTCACTTAATCTTCTTCTGGCAACACGAAAACTTTTTATTTTAGATGGGAAAAGATACCTTCTTCCGGAATATCTATGGAATTTAAAGCAACGTGGCTTTTACCCTTTTATATCAATTAGTAATAGTGAGGGGAAGGTCGATGAGAAAATTGATTTAACGTATGATCGCACACTCCAAAAATTTTCGATTCTAAAACCGGATAGTTCAGTAGATGAAGGCGAAGGACCTTACTGTGATAATCAATACAAGGTTCTTTACGAAAAAATAAATGAATTAAAAAGTGAAGGTTTTTTTACAAACGAAATTGAACTCGAATTGGAAATTGAAAAGAATTTCAGAAATATGGTTTTAAGACATTTAAGATATTCTTGGTTGGAAGTATGCAGAAAAACAAATCATTCATACCATAGATACAGATGGGAATTACCTGATGAAACGATTGAGCTGATGAAACCACGATGGATAAAAGGAAATGAGTTCAGAAAATGGCTCGAAAAAAATATAGAAAATACCGAAGCTCAAAGATCACCTGAAAGAGAACTTGTACAAAAACAAATATATGAATGGTTTGGTTATTCTTATGATACGAGTATGGATCAAGAGAGCGGTTTAACAAATATTTTAGACTCGAATGAGGATCCGATCAAGTCGGTTGAAGAGGAAATTTTTAGAGGTAAATTCTTTAAGGAGATTGCAACAGAAAAATCTTCAAATTCTCATCACCTTAGACCAGCAATACGAATTCTTGGAAAAGAAAAAATCTATCAGTTAGTTTATAGGATTTTGGATAGTTTTGGGTACGATGAAAATAGTGATGCAAAAATTGCAAATGATTTTGGTTTATCGAAGGCTACATATAGCAGGTTTGCCGGCAGAGATTGGAGAAAAGGAGATTCATTTGAAATCCCAGATCTATGGAAAAATATAGCACATGTTGTAGCATCAGATCCAATATTTTTTGAAGCAGCAATAGACTACGGACTGAAAGACAGTATCGAATTTGTTCTTGAAGTTATATCGAAGGAGAATTAGATGATGGACAATAATAAGAATTTATATTTCATCCCAATTATTGCAAAGGCTTTCGATAGACCTCATCCGGATGAGTCAATCCATGTTGCCATAGATGAAATATCCAATCTCGGGAAACTTGATGAATATAAATATGGATATGAACTATTCAAAAAATTTGTGGAAGAAGTAATTCGTTCTCATGCAATAAACAAAGAAAATAAAGACAAAGTATTTGATAATATTATAACCCGAATACTTTCTGAAGATAAAGATTTATCGGAAGAAAAATCAAACATCCTTAACATGTTTAAGAACAGCGGGATGCTTAATGTAAGATATGAAAAACTTTATCAGGAATACTTTAAACGAATTCCGCTGGAAATTGAATTGTATAAGGAGGGTAGTAAAGTAAGTTCAAAACCGATAGAAAAATATTCAACTGAAATTATTTTTAAAGAGATCGAGCCAGGGCATTACTCAATAAATTTGTCAAATGGTCGGATGCTTTGGGAAAGTGAAATCACGAAAAGAGAGATAATCTGGGATGATGCATTCCCGGGAGTATCTTATCCAATGGCAGCGGATTCCGGTGAAGAAAAGATACAACCAACCATATCTAAAGAGTTAGTTGTGGGGGAAATAGCTTTATCTATATTTCCGGGGTTAGAAACAGGTATGATAGTCTTAAAACTTTCAAGAGAAGTGTTGTGATTAGTTAAATGGAAAATAAAACATACATAGGTAGAGCAAATACTGCTCTGGTCTCCGGTGAGGGAGCAGCAGTGATTACTGAAATCATTGCTAAGACTTTTGAGGAAAAAAAATCGCAAAAAATATATTTCAGCGGGAGCGTAAATTTTGATGAACCAGTGAAAGACCACATTAGAAGTACTATTTTATACTGTGTAAATGAAATTATCCAATCATTAAAAATACCAATTCAATCTTTTGAAATCTCTGCGGTAAATATTGGAGCTACTTCCTCTTCGGATATTGGATTGTCAATACAAGGATATTCGGCAGATGTATCAATATTTATGGCGATGCTCTCAGCAAGTATGAAATTACCAATCGAAAAAGATATTCTATTTACCGGTCATATTGCATCCAAAGAGGGAGATATCTCTCAAGTAAAAATGTTGGGGACCAAATCGGAAGCAGCGGTTATTTACAAAGAAATATCAGCTTTTGTATTTCCCTCATTAGAATCTGACTCATCATTAGAAATACTCAAACCAAAGGAATATGAAAATTCAATTTCGGCCATTAAAAGTTGTCGGGGAAAAATTAAATTGGTACATGTTCAAGATACTTTGGAGTTGATTCGAAAAACATTGAGTGATGAGTCTATCATCCTAGCTTCTTTGAATAACAACTTCTTTATGACACAGTATGATGGAATTCAGAATGGGAACCATAAACCTTTTTTGAGTTTTTTCCTTCAGGATAATAATACGAGATTTTGGAAGTCTTTGGAATATCGTTTACTCAATAAACATGTGAAGGAAAGTCATCTGCTGCTCAATGCTTTTGTTGATTATTATATAAGAATGAAAAGATACCCAAGCAACTTCGGGAAGAAATTAAATGAATTAGTTCTTTCATTACCTTACTCGGTTAAGAAAATGAATGAGTTATTTCCGCTAATTAAAAAAGATAAATTTATTCAAATGATTCAGCATGCTAAAAATAATGACCATGATGATATTTCCGAATTACACAAAGTGCTTTATGAAAGTATAGAAGGAAAAATCAAATTTAAAAAATCGTTAGATGAAGTGAGGGTAGAAGAAAGAGATGAAAGTGATAGGCTTGATTACATTTTTGATCAAATTAACCCGGATTTTATTGATTTACACATCACTAAACCTATTGATGAAGCAAGAGCTAGTTATGTTATTGACAATATTCAAGCTGAAAACTATGAGGATCTATTGAATACGATTACAGCTTTTTTTATTCACATTTATAGACACACGAACAATCACCTTGTAGATATTAGTAATGAGAAATTTAATATAGAAGCTTTGGAGTTATTTAAAAACACCTTTCCTAAACAAGCTGAATTTAAGGAAGCCATTTCAATTGCTTTGAATGGGAATAAGGGCGGTTTAAGATATATTTTAGATATGATTACAGAATTTTTAAAGAAAGATACCAGAGATAAACATATTTTTGCAATAATAAATGATGCAATTAATCCTCTCGATTATGAGCTTAAAAAAAGATTAATTGAAAAAATTATGGATCGAGAAAAAGACCGGTTAAAATTAAATCCGGAGAAAATGAATGCAGAGCAATATGTAGAGAACTATAGAGCAATCATTCAGGAATATGCACAGTCGAAAAATTCACTAAATAGAATATTTAAAATTTATTAATAAAGGAAAATAAAAGCATGAGTACATTAGATAGTATACTTCGTGAATTAGATGAAACTTTTTTGGTAGAACAGATTACCAAAAAGCATGATGAAGCAAGAATACAATATCCGCTTAAAAGTATTACAGTTGAGAACGATACAGCTTTTGATGATCTAATTGCAGATTACTACAATTACCATTTTACAAAATGTATATCCTCCGGAGGTGAACTATCTAGAGCTGAAGCAGCAGGACGAGCAAAAGAAATTATCATTAAGGAGTATCGAAGAAAGAACTTGGATAAACTCAATGCTTATGCAGATGGTAAAACCGGTACAAACGGCGGTATGAGAACAATACTGGATATAATTATGGAATCGCTTAAAGAGGAAGCTGTTGAGAGACATATTCGCGATGTTATCGACAGATATATTCAACCAAGCAGCTATGAAGAACAAGTAGCAATTGTAAAGGATATTCTTAAAAAAATCGGAAGAGAAGCCCCATATATTGATTATGACAATCCTGAAAGATACGCACGCAACTATGAAGAACTAATTAGAGCACTTGTTGCTCACATTCGGAATCAATCAACAATCTTTAGAAGATTATAAGTTATAATGAACTCAAAACTTAAACAGCTGCTCGAAAAGATCGATTACAAAAACTTATTTGAGGCAAGTGAAAGAAGAGTAGAAAAAATTCTTGCTGAATATAGAAGTGAAAAAAATACTATTGAAAATTTTGATGAATTTAAAGAATGTCTAATAGAATTTATTAGCAAAATTTATGGTGCCATTATAAATTCTCCAGATGCATTTGAGGAAGCAGCAGCTTCAATTATGTATGAGCGAACAATATACTTTCTAAAAGATCAATATCCCCAAAATACAGAAATGACGCTATATGAAATAATGCATTCCGGGGCTGAAGGGGGCGTTTATCAAGTCTTGAAGATCCTCGCGAAAAGTATGACAGATCAAATATATAAAGATGGCGTCGAACACTTTGTTTCTGTCTATATCAATGGATTGGACTTTAGTGAAAGAGAGACTGCGGCTAAAGAATATCTTGAAGAATTTGGCGATATATTACCTTTGAATTATAAAAACGATCCTTTCAGTGTAGTAATCTCATTTGAGAGAGTCCTGATTGAGCATCCTTTCATGATTAAGCGGTTGCAAGAATTAAGTTAGATAGAATCCTCTCCTGCCAATTTCAAAAATCTTGAAACGGTAATAATATTACTACCACTAAGTAGTAAATATCCAAATAATAAAATGTCAATAGAACAATCCATAATTTCTAGAGCACAACCATATGTAATTTCTACTGCTGCAACAGAGGTACTTGAGAGAGAAGCCTCCAAAGGATGCATGCCTAATTTAACTTTACACCCGGTAAACCTTGAACCTAAATATATCAACTCATTGAGATGGATGATAAATAATAAAGAAAAAGAAAATGAAGATTTTGAAAAATTTAATAGATTTCAATCAATGTCGGAGTATTTAGAATGTTGGGTCGATGCGGAGCATGTTTTACAATGGTCACGAGCAGAAAGATTTATTAAACACTTAGTAGGATCAAGCTATCCAATTGGTTTTGAAATTATCGGAAATTGCAAAAAAATAGAAATACGATTTCTTATTCACCCTATTGATACAACGTTGCTTACGACTGCATTCAACGGAGAGTATACAAAATGCGAGTTAACAATTTCGAAAGAGACGAACTTATATAATGGTAACATTTATTTTTGTGACTTTTTCCCACGTCCGCCATATCATCATCTTTTCACGCGCCCTAATGAATTAGTCACTTCTCCCTATGATTCATTTATTTATTTCTTGGCAAAAATCCCTGAAGAATCTCAAGGTTTTGTACAAGTTATGTTTGAGCCAGTCAGGCATGATTGGCATCAGAATGTTGAAATTCTAAAAGACATAGAATTCCTGAGTAAAACTATAACAGATCCTCGTTCTGCTTACAGAATTAAACAGCAGTTACCATCCGGAGATATAAGAAATATGGCTTCAGAGGTTGAGTCAAAAGCACATAACGATAAACCATTCTTCTCTGTTGCCCTCAGAGCAGGAATTGTCACCACTAAGAATATAGATGATTTAAGAGCACTTACATCCTTCTCAAATTTATTTCAGCATGGTGGAAGACCGCTGCAAATTATTACAGATGGTGATTATAAAAATATCCTTACTGATGAACAAATTAAAGAAATGTTTCAACGAGGATTAGTTTATAAACCAGGATTTTTACTCAACTCTGATGAGCTTGCGGGTCTTATTCACATTCCGAATACTGAATATTTTAAAGAGGAAGGCATACCATTAAATTATCTTGAAAACAAATCAAAAAATATTAAGAAAGAGAGTGTAGACGAAGGTATTAAGATTGGATTTAGCTCTTATGCGGGAAAAACTACTCCAGTTTTTATTAATAATATATTAAGAAAGACCAGCACACATATTATTGGGCGATCAGGTTCTGGAAAAAGCACCCAGATGGAAAATATGATAATGCAAGATATTAAATCCGACCAAGGAGTGGCTGTGATTGATCCTCATGGGGATACAATTAAAAGACTGCTAAAACTTATTCCGGAAAATAAGGTCGATTCAACAATATATATAGACTTTGGGAATAGCGATTGGATCCCAATATGGAATCCGCTTCAAAGGATTCATGGCCAGGATAATGGAAGAACTGCAGACAATCTGGTAAGTTCGTTCAAAAGCATAATAAAAGGAAATACCTGGGGGGATAGATTAGAACACCTTTTGCGCAATGGTATTTACGGGCTACTGCATTTGGACAACTCAACGTTTTATGATCTACTAATTCTTTTTGAGCAAAATTCAAAAAAAAGTAAACAAAAAATCTATCTAACTAAAAAGATTCTGAACTCAGTCCAGAATGAAGTTTCGAAAAGGTTCTGGAGCAATGATTTTAATGGATACCGAAGAGATGACTTTGCCCCAACTCATCATAAATTAAGTAAGCTTCTAAATTCTGACGAAAGTATATCCCTCATGCTGACTCAACCGGATAACCTGATTGACTTTCAAAAAATTATGAATAATGAAAAAATTCTTTTGTTAGATTTATCAAATATCAGTTCAGATTCACGAGGGATACTTGGTTCATATCTATTATCTTTTTTGCACAATCTCTTGCTTGCAAGAAGTAAACAAAAATATTCTGATAGGAAATCATTCAATATCTATTGTGATGAAGCGCATATTATAACTACAGACAGACTTGAAGATATGATAATTGAATCAAGAAAATTCGGTGTTAACTTAACTCTTGCCCATCAATATCTATCTCAGTTCAACAATAGTCAGCGTGATGCTCTATTAAGCGTAGGTACAACAATAATCTTTAATGTCGATCTTTTTGACGCAAGATTTTTTACTAAGGATCTTCAAGGTAAAGTTGATGCGAAAGATATTGCAAACTTAGAGACCGGTGAAGCGATTGCACGAATTGGAACTGAAATTGTAAAAATTAAGACGGCACCACCAATAGCTATTCCTCAAAAAAATTACATGGATAAAATAATTACAAACTCATATGAAAATTTTTATCGGAAATCAGAACTTGTCAGAATGCAAGTAAAATTAAGGCTTCAACAATTTGTAGGAAGTTCATTCACAAATAACTTAGCGGATGATTTTGAATTGCCGGAAAGTCAAAATTATAATTTTACATATGACGAATTTGAATAAAATAATGGATCTTCTTAATGGGGATGAATTATTTATAAAGATAGATGAACTGCTTGACGAAGCTTTGAGAAAGTTTATTTATTCACATTCAGAGGATATCATTCAAAAAGAGTTTATTAATGTTATTCATGCTTTTTTCGAATACCTTAACAATAATCAACTAATAATTATCAGCAGCTATACTACAATAACAAAGTCCTCAGAAGTAATTTTATTTTCGGAAAAATATTATCAGGGGCACGATACACATGGTTATGAAGGAGCTATTTATGATATTACGAGTCAGGGAGGGGAGGGAATTGAATCAGTTTTAGAAGCTATAGTCGAGAGGATAAAAACTACTGAAAAAGAAAAGTACATTTCATGGTTAATTACAAAATATTTCACTCTCCTGGACTGGGATACAAAAGCAAAAATTATAAGTGAAATTATAGAGCAATTTGGATACTTATTTCCCGAACAGATAAAAGAATTACAAATAACTAGACTTGTCCCAAGAATACAGGAATTAGTTAACCTCATCATTACCACCAAACGGACAGTGTTTGGAATTCTAAATCGTTCATAGATTGAAACGATTTAGAATTTCCTGCCACACAAGAATCAAGTAATAAAGAATATATGATGATGAAAATGGTCGATGAGAAAAGATTATCAGATTATAAAAAGATTAAATTATTTCTTTCACTATTCAAAGGGTTAAAGAATGTTTACGGTACCTATAGTACAAAAAGTGGAAAGCACTGGCAAATAAAAGGAATGGTGATAGAAAAAATTATCTATAACCACTTAATAGGAAAACAACCTTACGGATTTTATCCGCTTATTAACGATAAAACTTCTGTAGGTATTGCTGACTTCGATGATCATAATCCACTTCCAGCAATTGCATTTATCAAACGAGCAGCACACTATGGATTGAATGCCTATTTGGAGAAAAGCAAATCAAAAGGATACCATGTATGGTTGTTTTTCTCCGAGGAGGGAGTATCTGCAAGAAAATTACGAATTGTTATGAAGTATATTCTTGATGAAATAGAATTGCCGAACACTGAAATTTTTCCGAAACAAGATTCAATCAACCAAAATAATTCCTACGGAAATTTTATTAACGCTCCGCTCTTCGGTAAACTTGTGCCTGAAGGGAAAACAGTTTTCATACACGCAGATAACTCCCTGAAACCATATCCGGACCAGTGGGAATTTATTGAAACCATTGTTAGAAATAGTGAAGATATATTAGACTCAATCATAGATAATAATATTACAGATGTAATTAAAAAGAATAGGAATACTCTTCCAAAAAATACGACAATAAATAGCAGTCAATATGGATTACCTCTATGCATAAAAAATATTCTATGCCAGGGAGTAAGCTTTGATCAAAGAGTAGCCTGTTTTAGAATCGCTGTAAATCTAAAACGGGTTGGGTTACCTGAAGAGTTCTCCGTTGAAGTGCTAAACAATTGGAGAGTGAAAAATAAACCAATCAACAACAAGAGGATAATAACGCAAAGAGAAATTAAAAACCAGGTAGGATGGGCTTACAAAAAGAACTATAACGGAATAGGCTGTGAGGAGCCAATAATTAATTCATTTTGCAATTCAAAATGTAAACTGCGGCAGAAAAATAATAATATGAGGTAATTGAAATAGTTTTGTTAAAATTGACAAAAAAGGATTTGAAGGTAAGCAGAATGGTGTGGGCGGAAGAAAACTTCTCCTCAATTTACCCAAACAGATCAGAAGAAAATAATGAAGGAAATAAAAGTAATTCACAAAGCCCTAACCGATGAAGCAGCTTTACAAAATCTGGATCAACTCGAAGAAAACTGGGGGAATAAATATTCTTTGGTTGTGAGATCATGTAGAAACATCTGGGATAATCTTGCTATATTTTTCAAATATCCCGCAGAAATATGTACCTTTATTTTCATCACCAATGCCTTTGAAGCACTTCATCGGCAGTTTAGAAAGGTAACAGAATCAGAATTTCTTTTTCTCACTGATGATGCTTTAAAGAAAATGCTCTTTTTATATTATAGAGATTTATAAAAATTTTTGACAGTGCCAATTAGAAATTGCGCAGTTGTACTTTCAATCTAATCGATGAATTTTGTGGGCAGTTATGATGATTTTACTTAAAAAAACATTTTTATAAATTATATTGAATTCTAAATAGATGAATTTAATCATATGTAAGTTTTTTAAATTTATTATAATCAGAATCTTTAAGTGAGTTTAGAATTTCCAACCTTTCAAAAAATATTCTCTTACCTAGACGTTTAAAGGGAATTTTATTCTCAGCTTTCCATTTATTTAGTGTGGAGGGATGAATTCCTAAGTACTCGCATGTTTCTTTAAAATTTAATAAATCCTTTGTCTGTTCTGGTCGTACCATTTCACTTACAATTTCACTAACCGCTTTTTTAATTAATATGTAAAGTTGATCTATTTCAATTACTGCTAGTTTGTTTTCCATATTTCAATCCACTTTAATATTTACTGAATTCCTAATTCGTTCAATACTATTAGTGGTAGAAATAAATGAGTTGTTTCGCTAAGTTAATATATAATTCATAATTCTTATCTGATATTCCACAAAAGATTAACGATTTATAGAGTTATTTATTTGATTTTTAGAACTCAATCTATGATCTAGATCCTAGAGTTGGAAATATTCTACTGGTAGAGACTTACCACCGATACCCAGCCAATTCTTTTATTTAACCTAGGCAAATTGTTTTGCATGCGCTGTTATTATTGAAATTGTCAAATTTCATAACACTATAGACAATTGGAGTCATTTTTTTGAAGAATATAACCTCTCAAAAGAAGTTTTCCCCACAAAAGCCAATGAGGATTTTTAGATTATTAAAGTTCTCCCACTCTTTTAAATCAACATTTAGATCAACATCATATGTGTAAAAAAAACTAATAAAACCCGTCTTTGTCAGTTCTATGGGATCTTTCAACCTAGGGTTGGTTTGGGGAGCAGATTTTGACTTCTTAATTTTACTCTTCCCCCTTGTTCCTATTATTCTTTCATTCAAAGCATGAATATCTGGGAATACCAAATTCTCTACAAGTTTTCTAACAGTTCCAGAAATTTTAGTAAACTCTAAAATTATTATTTCCTTCCTTAAAACCAGTTTATCTTTATAATACTTGATTCATTTCTCATACCCTATCTGTTCTAACAGAATTAGTCAATATCACATCGCAGCTATATTGTTACCGCTAAAAGAAAAGAGGAATAGATTTTAATCGGCGATCTTCTGCTCTGTAGAAACATTTAACAACTTATAGAGGAGACAAAATCCCGTAAAACTTGTAACCAAAAAAACTAGCGCGAAAATTCCCAAAATTATCGCTGCTAATCCGCTTAGATCCCCGGTTAAATAGAAAACAATTACAAGCAAAGCTAAAATTATTCTTATTATTCTGTCGACTGTTCCCATGTTATTTTTCATAACGACCTCATTTTTTTCGAAAAATAAATTGAGCGGACAAATTTTTTGTCCGCCCATTAATATTATTTGTTAAGATAATTTTTCAATTCTTCATCCGTAGGCAGTGATGCATCAGGAGAAGCGCGGAAAACAACTTCTTCGTTTACAACAAGGTTTGGTGAATTACGTATTTGATATTTTTCCATCGCTTCGGGATCATCTTCAACATACTTTACTTTGTAATTTACATCCAAATCTTTAAGCTCCCTTTCTAATATTGGTCTGTGTGCGCAATTTTTGGTTGCTAAAATTAATATATCCATTTCCTCTCCATTTTTATTTGTCTGTAAAAAAGCATTTATAATTTTACGGGTTCAACCGGCAGTCCCAACGTAATCCAATCGTGCATTCCGCCGCGGTAATAATATATTTTATCGTGCGGATATCCTGCTTCCAACAAAGCTTGGATTGCTGTTGGCGACTGCGGGCATTGGGGACCGTTACAGAAAAAGACAGTCGGATGCTCCCGGCTTAACTCGTCCATTCGCTCAACTATTTCCGAATGCGGAATATTCTTTGATCCCATGATTGTCGGTGTTCCCGAAGTTTCGTGAACTCTCGCGTCAATTATTTGCAATTTCTTTTCCTGATGTTCAATTACTTCAAGTTCGCCTACCGTAACAACTTTCTCATCAGCCTTTATCGGCTGAATCATTCCCCACGTTGTATCAACGATTACAAGTCCCTCTTCACTTGGCATATTTTTCGGTATCATTTGGATATGGTCTCTTTTCTGTTTTCTCATTTCAGATACTTCCATTAAATTTCCTCTTTTTTGTTCATAAATAATATAGTTGAATTTACCTAAGTTCTTTTTTCATACGTTCATATTCTTCTGTATTTATTTCACCTTTTGCGTAACACTTTTTTAATATTTCCAAAGGGTCTTCTTCATCAGCACTATTTCCCGCTCTGTTATTTCTAAATAGATTATTCATGCCATCTCTACCGGTAAACTGGAAGATTCCCCAAATAACAAGTGCGATTAATATGATTCCAATAATTCCGCCACCCATCATAATGTTTTCTCCTTTTATTTTACACTTTTAATAGCTTCGCGTTTATTGCAACTATCACGGTACTGAGAGACATTAATACAGCTCCAAGTGCCGGACTTAGAACAATACCATATGAAAACAAAACTCCCGCTGCCAAAGGAATAGCGATAACATTATAACCTGTAGCCCAAATTAAATTTTGGATCATTTTGCTGTAGGTTGCTTTTGCAAACTTAATAAGAGAAACCACATCTTTCGGATTACTTCTAACTAATATAATATCGGCAGTTTCAACCGCTACATCAGTTCCGGCACCTATTGCAATTCCTACATCTGCTTGTGCGAGAGCAGGGGCATCATTAACTCCGTCACCTGTCATTGCAACTACCATTCCACGGCTCTGTACCTCTTTTATTTTTTCAGATTTCTTTTCCGGCAGCACCTCTGCAAAATAATCGTCAAGACGAAGTTCATCAGCTACCCACTTGGCAACCCGCTTATTGTCACCGGTTAGCATCATCGGTTTAATTCCCATTTCTTTTAACTGCTTAATCGCTTCTTTGGATTCTTCACGGATTATATCTGCGAGAGCAAAGGCTGCCGTTAATTTATTATCAACTAAAAGATAGACGACCGTTTTTCCCTCTCCGGAAAGTTTGTTTATTCTTTCTTCATCCTCAACTTTGATGTTTTTTTCTTTTAAGTAACCTGGACTAACAACTTTAATATCTTTCCCGTTGACTTTTCCTTCAGCCCCTTTGCCGGGGATTGAATTAAAATCTTTTAAATCATACTTCTCTTCGTTCGTTTCATCAGAAGAAGCAACTATACCTGCAGCAATCGGATGTTCGGATTCCGATTCCACAGCGGCAGCTAGTTTTAGTGCTTCTTTTTCATCTATACTTTCATCAAAAAGAATCGTATCGGTCACACCAAATTCACCTTTGGTTAATGTGCCGGTTTTATCAAAAATTATTGCTTGGATATTCCGAGCATTTTCAAACGCAGTACGGTTGCGTATCAGCAAACCATGTTTGGCGGAGAGGGCTGTTGATACTGCCACAACAAGGGGGATTGCCAAACCAAGCGCATGCGGACAAGTGATAACCATAACAGTTACAGTTCGTGTAAGAGCAAAATTAAAACTTTGTCCTGTAAACATAAGCCATGAAAACATTGTTATAGCGCCGGCGCTTAATGCAATTATTGTAAGCCAAAAAGCGGCTTTGTTTGCAAGGTTTTGAGTCTTCGATTTACTCTCTTGTGCATCTTGAACCATCTTAACAACTTGGGATAGGAAAGTCTCATCGCCGGTTTTTTCAACAACTATTTTTAGCGAACCCTCGCCATTTATTGAGCCTCCGATTACTTCATTTCCTTCACCTTTTGATACAGGTTTGGATTCTCCTGTAATCATCGCTTCATTTATGGAAGTTTTACCTTCAATAATTCTTCCGTCAGCCGGAATTTTTTCACCTGGTTTGATAAGCAATTTATCTTCGTGTTTTAGTTCGGAAACAGACACATCAATAACATCACCGTTATCTTTAATTTGATGAGCTTCGTCAGGCATAAGTTTAGCAAGTTCTTGCAATGCTTTTGAAGCGCCCATCACTGAACGCATTTCAATCCAATGACCGAGAAGCATAATATCGATAAGCGTCGCAAGCTCCCAGAAAAATACCTCGCCTTTTACGCCAAAAACAACAGCAGCGCTGTAAAAGTAAGCGACCGAAATTGCGAGCGCTATCAGCGTCATCATCCCGGGTTGTTTCTTTTTTAATTCATCAAAAAGTCCTTTTAAGAAAGGATAACCGCCGTAGAAAAACACAAACGATGATAAAGCAAAAAGACCGTACAAATCACCTTTAAAATTGAAGGTGTCTTTTATGCCGATAAATTCTTGAATAAGAGGGGAGAGAATTAGTATCGGTAGAGTTACAATCAATGAAATCCAAAAACGTTTTTTGAAATCTTCTACCATATGTTTATGATGATCATGGTGATCGTGACTTTTAGGTTCATCATGATTTGTATGGTTTTTATGATTATGTTTATGCTTATCACTATGATCAGTCATTGTTGCCTCAGATTTTATCTATTAATTTTCACGCAGATATTATTTTCGTTATTCAATATTTTCTCAAAACGCAGAATTATTCGACTAAATAATTTCTCATCATTCCCATATCTTCATGTTCTAAATTATGGCAGTGATATAAGTACATTCCTGTAAAATCTTCAAATCGTAGTAAAACTTTTACTCGTGTTCCTGGTAACAGCAAAAAACTATCTTTCCATCCTTCATCAACAAATCCCTCTTTGAATGAATCGAATGTTTCATCAAATCCACCGTCATTGATCCGTTCGATTATTTTGAATTGTAAACCGTGAATATGAACCGGGTGAGGCATTTCCATCATACCCCCCATCATTCCTCTTCCGCCGCCACCGTTTACAAACTCCCATACTTCAGAAGTATTGAGTTTAACTTTTTCATAATCCGCCACTTCATTCATTTCGAAAGTTCTGTTGTTTATAGTCCACCGCATATGACTGCCCATTCCGAAAACGAATTTTTTCGGATCATTATAATTGACAGCGTTTTTCGGGTCATTATAATTAATAGTCGATAGCTTTGATGGAAGACGAAAACTGCTTGCAACTTTATTTCTAATATTTATAGAAAGTAATTGAAGTCTGGAGCCCATATCCGGCACGGATTGATCGCTATTTCTATTCCCACCCATCATGCCTCTTCCCATCATTCCGCCATCCATCATTCCACCCATGCCTGATATTGTTGAAGGGAAGGGGAGGCTGATTAATTTAATTTCATCGCCCGGTTCTTTATCGGAAAAGTCGACAATGATGTCAAATCTTTCGGCTGGTCCAAAAGTTAGATACTCTTTTTCAACCGGTTTTTCGAGTAATCCGCCGTCTGTCCCAATTACGGTAAAAGGTGTACCGTCACTCCATGCTAATTTGTAAATTCTTGAATTTGAGCCGTTCAATAAACGTAACCTGTATGCCTTTGTATCCAAATCTAAAGAGAAATTGGACTTGCCGTTCGCAACAATTTGATCTCCTAAAAAGCCTGTCATTCTATCCATCGGGGAATTGATATAAACAAGCTGGTTATCGGAATCGAAGATTCTATCCTGAATAACTATCGGAATTTCATCCTTGCCGGAAGGAAGATTCAATTTTTGCTCTTCTTTATCACTAACAATGAATAGACCGGCTAAACCACTGTAAACCTGCGGACCCGTAAGTTCGTGGGGATGCGGATGAAACCAATACGTTCCCGCGCGGTCTTTAACTTCAAATTCATATACATATTTTTCGCCATGTTCAATAACATATTTCGGATGACCGTCCATTTCTTCCGGAACATGCAAGCCATGCCAATGAACAATTGTAATTTCATCAAGCTCACTTTTAAAACGGACTCTTATTTTATCGCCGGTTTTAACGCGGAAGATTGGTCCGAGATAATTATCGTCTAATGTTTGAAGAGCATCCTTTCTGCCGCTTATTACCTTACCGCTATATTTCCAAACTTTAGTTTTAGCGCCGGGCAATATTGATACATCGGAACGATGCGCGGTCAATTCAAATTCAATATCGGGGATAAAGCTGGGGTCTGCTTCCCGGTTCGGAGCAGCGTCATTCTCGCATGAATTTAAAAAGAAACCAGGAAGAAACATTAATGCGGATGTTCCGCACGTTACTTTGAGAAAATTTTTTCTCGTAATCTTTGAGGTGTTCATTTTAATTCCTACTTATCATTTCTAATTGTTATTAGTTTCAATATATCTAACCAAAGGTCTTCAACAAAGATGTTTTTGAAACCTGCTTTACGAAGATTATCAACAGTATCGCGATTGATATTTGCACCATATAGATGAAAAGGAACAGGATTTAAAATATCCATAAACGGGGCAAGAACCGGTTTATTGCTTTTTACATGTTCGAGCATTAAAACTTTACCACCATTTTTACATACCCGTTTGATTTCTTTCAACACTTTTACAGGGTGGGGTACAGAACAGAATACACATGAAGTTACAACCGTATCAAATGTGTTATCAGCGAAAGTCATATTCTCCACATTCATTTCCAGAACATCTTTTATATTCTTAAGGTCTTTTGCTTTCTCCGATGCAATCTTAACCATCTTCGGACTGAAATCGATTGCAGTAACCTCAACATTGTCGGGGTAATAGTGAAAATTCTTACCTGTTCCCACACCGACTTCCAACACATTCCCGCATGCATTTCGAAGCATTTCTTTTCGATGTTTCGAGAACATATTTTCCATCGGTTTTTCAACGACGTCGTATAATTTTGCAATCCTGTTATACCGATGTTTTATCTTTTCTGTCTTCTTAGCATCGGGCATAGTTTAGCATATAGATTATTAATAATTGATTTATCAAAAAAAAGCTATTGTAAATCATTCTTCATACTTTCGAATTCTTCTTTTGTAATCTCGCCGCGCGCATATCTTTTCTTTAAGACATCAAGCGGGTTTTCATTCGATTGAATATTTTGACTGCCAGTCTTTTGATTTGTTAATCTAACTATCAAAAAAATTACTAAGCCGATTATAACAATCCAGAATAGCCAGCCGAACCACATTCCTCCACCCATAAATCCATCGTGAAACATGTCGATTCCTCCTTACTTATTTGTAAATGTGCAATAAAATAGACCAAATAGTCTCATGGTTTAATGCCGGAAATAATGTATGCATATCCGACGAATAACTCCGCTCTGTTAACATTATACAAATTTTTGTTAAAAAAGCGAATTATTGTCATCCATGGTTTCTGTTTGATATGATAATCGGTGACTGCGAAGGGCTTTACAATGGGGAGAAATAAAAACTTAAATCTACCCCAGAAATTACCGGGTACTTTAAGATCCAACACAACAAAATTTGAACCCGGTTTTAATATATTGAAGTAAGTTTGAAGTATGGTTTCAAGATTTGGGGATAACGATATAGCAAATGAAGTAATTATACCGTCAACACTCTCCGAAGGCGCAAATTCTGCGGCATCAGCATTTATGAGTTCAACATTTTTCCAGTTGTTTTCTTTTACTCTCTTTTCAGCTTCTTTTAACATTTCTTTTGTAATATCAACGCCGATGATTTTTCCGTTCTCTCCAATTATTTTCTGAATTAGGGCGAAATTCAAACCTGTTCCGCACCCAATTTCAACAACCGTATCACCATCTTTTAGCTTTAACTTCTCAACGGCTCTCTTGCGATAAGCCCATTCTCTAAAACCAAACAAATAATAAAGTTGAGCAGTTAAGTCATATCTCTTCGCTCGTTTTTTATAAATGTGTCGAACAAAGATATTCATTTTTTCGGCTAACATAATATCCAATTTTATTTTACAAAGACTATCTTATATCATTTTTTCCATTTTAAAAATTAAAATGCATACCGCCGGAGAGGGTATAATCCGGATTAAGCTCGGATAATCCTTTTGATACGAAAATATTATACCCCATCATGTGAGAAGAATTCAGCATAATTCCCAACGATGCTTGCGCAGGGGCGGCATAACCGTCAATCACTTTCGAGTAACCGCTGTACGAAAGAAGAAGTCCAAAATTTTGATTTGTAAAAAATGTTCCTACGCCTACATTGTAAGTTAAAGGATTATTATAATTTATTTCTTGAGCATCTCCCAGTACCAAGTAACCTAATTCGGCAAAAATCATAAATGATTCTATATTTTTTCTTAATCCCATCGAAAGGCTGTAATCGAATTTACCGGTTCCGAGTCCGTTACTTTCATCGGCAAAGGGAACTTTAACATAACCGTTAAGATATAAATCAAAAATAGAATTACGTTGATTTGTTAGATTGTATTTCCCATTTAAGTAAAGATCGCCTATCGAAATTTCCTTATCGGATAAAAACCCGGATCCCATCATTCCGCCATGAGAGTCGTTTGACGGGTCTTCATTGCTGCCGTGCATTTCATTTTGAGTTGGAATAAAAGTATTACCCAGTTGAGAAACCGAACCGCCGTCGCTTGCAATCACCGGGATGTTTGCGGATATACCCCAGTCATCGGTTTGATATCCTAAACCGCCGTAGAGATAATATGTCTGCATATGTGTATCGAAAAAATAATTACCACTGTTCATCTGCAAACTCGTTGAGGCAGTCCATTTCCCCTGGGCAATTGACACGCTGCTTACCAAAAGTAAGCAGAGTGCTATCAGAGTGAAAATTTTAATTTCCTTTCGCTGTATCATTAAACTTCCTATCAATTTTCAATGTTATTAATATTCTCAAGCACTTTCTCGTAGTCTTTCATGAGCATATTCATATTTTTCATCATATCATTCATAGTGCCCTTCATATCTTCATTATGCATTAACTCTTCGTTCTGCATTACTTTATCCATGTTTTCAATTAAACCTTTCATATGCCCGGTCATCGAATTCATGCTTTCCATTGACTGCATCATATTTTCATTATTCATATTATTCATATTGTTTTGATTCATCTCATGATTTCCCATCTTACCGGAATTCATTTGCTGCATCATATCATCAGTCATTGTTTGCAGTTTATTCATATGGTCGTTCATTTGCTGCATATTCATGTTTTGCATTTGCATATTCTGCATATTCATGTTCTGCATGTGCTCCTGCGTGTTTCCAGAATTATTGTGCTGAGCTGAAACAGTAAGCGTAAATGCTAATGTCATTAAGATTGCAAATACTGTGGTTAGTTTTTTGTAATACATTTTTTACCTCTTTGTTGTTAATTTTTATTTTGTTTTTTATAAATGGACTTATTATCCCATCTATTTAGTACGATGCAATAAATTCTAAAACGGTTCATTTTTTTATTGACGGAACGCTTAGAGAAATGTTATTTCTTCAGGTTATCAATGAATACAATTTTCAGCGCACAATAAGTTTTCCTTTCAACATACCCATACCGCATTGAAAGCCGTACTCACCCGGTTTATCAATTTCCAATTCAACCGAAACGGTTTTAAACGGAGTTAAAGTTGCTTTCTTGTTAAAATCAGAGAATACGACTTCCTCGCTGCAGGCAGCAGTTTCTTCTCTTATAAAATTTAGTTTAATCGGTTTACCGGTTTCGAATTCCAATACATCGGGGGAGTACCCGCCTTTTACTTTTATTATTGCTTCCTGAGTTCCGCCAGAACCGGTAACTACTTTCACTACTTTCTTTTCGGAAAACCAGAAATACCATGCTACCCATGTGGATAGAGAAAGTCCGGCTATCAGTACTATTATTTGATCAAGTGCCATTTAATTACCTCTTTATATAATTTCATTGCCATGTATAACTAAAATTTCGGTTTAAATTTTCTTAATCTATTTGCATTTGTAACAACGGTCACGGAGCTGAATGCCATTGCAGCGCCTGCGATAATTGGAGAAAGTAATATTCCGAAGAAAGGAAACAATAATCCGGCGGCGATTGGAATTCCAAGTCCGTTGTAGAAAAACGCGCCGAAAAGATTCTGTTTTATATTTTTCATTGTCGCTTTCGATAATTCAATAGCGAGAGCAACACTTTTCAAACTTCCTTTTATTAAAGTAATGTCCGAAGCCTCTATTGCCACATCGGTGCCTGTACCGATTGCCATCCCGATATCAGCTTGTGCAAGAGCCGGTGCATCATTAATTCCATCACCAACCATTGCAACTTTCTTTCCTTCGTTTTGCAGTTTCTGTACACTAAACGCTTTGTCTTCGGGGAGCACTTCTGCAAGCACACGTTTAATTCCTACTTGGCGTGCAATTGCATCCGCCGTACGTTTATTGTCGCCTGTAATCATTACAACTTCAAGTCCGAGTTTATGTAGTTTTTCAATTGCTTGAATCGAATCTTTTTTAATTACATCGGCTACTGCGACAATACCGGCAGACTTTCCATCAATTGCAATAAACATAGGCGTTTTACCTTCATCGGCAAGTTTTGAACTGGTTTCTTCCAAATTGTCGAGTTGAATCGAAAATTTCTGCATCATTTTCAAATTTCCCAAGAGAACTTTTTTATTGTTCACAACTGCCTCAACTCCATGTCCCGGAACAGCGTTAAACTCTTGAGTATCGGATAAAACTAAATTTTTATCAGCAGCGCCCTTTACAATTGCTTCAGCCAGAGGATGTTCGGACGATTTTTCTACGCTTGCACTTAACGACAATACCAGTTCTTCATCAAATCCATTCGATGTTATCACATCGGTTAGAGTAGGTTTACCTTCGGTGATGGTTCCTGTTTTATCGAGAACAATTGTATTAAGTTTTTGAGCAGTTTCAAGCGCTGCTCCGCTTCTTATCAAAATTCCATTTTCGGCGCCTTTGCCGACACCAACCATTAATGAAATCGGAGTTGCTAATCCGAGTGCGCAGGGGCATGCAATTACCAGCACCGTTACAAATACAATTAGTGCATAGATTAATTGCGGTACGGGTCCAAATAAATACCACGTTACAAATGAGAGAATTGCAATTATGATAACTGCAGGAACGAAATATCCCGAAACTTGATCGACCACTCTTTGGATAGGCGCTTTTGAACTTTGTGCCTGTTCTACCATTTGGATAATTTGAGAGAGGGCAGTATCCTTACCGACTTTTGTGGCTTTGAATTTGAATGATCCGGTTTTATTAATTGTAGCGCCGATAACCTCATCACCTTTATGTTTTTCGGCTGGAATCGGTTCACCGGTTATCATCGATTCATCAATAGATGAAGTGCCGTCTATCAATATTCCATCAACCGGAATTTTTTCACCCGGTTTAACAATAATTATATCATCCAGTACAACTTCTTCAACAGGGATATCAATTTCTTTGCCGTACCTTATTACCCGTGCAGTTTTTGCCTGCAAGCCGATTAATTTTTTAATTGCTTCGGAGCTTTTACCTTTTGCTCTTATTTCGAGCGCCATCCCAAGTACCACCAAAGCAATAACAACAAAAATTACATCGAAGAATTGATCGGCAAGTTCTGCTTCGGGGAATATTTGAGGGAAGAAGGTTGCAACAATAGAATAAAGCCACGCGGCGGAAACACCTGTTGCGATGAGCGTATGCATATTTGCCGAGCGGTTTTTAAATGCTGCCCAGGCACCGGTATAAAATTGTGAACCTGACCAAAACATGACAGGTAATGCCAATAATCCCATTGCAATCCAAATGTACCGAAGAACAGGAGAACCCATTTGAAATTGTTCGGGTAATCCCCAGAGAGTAGGATAGCTAAAAAATATAACCGGAAGTGCTAAGACACCAGCGAATATAAATTTCTTCATTAAAGTCTTATATTCTTTTTCGCGCGCTACCTGGTTTTCATCCGCCGGTTCATCGACCTTTTCTTTCACTTCTTTTTCAATTGTTTCTTTTTCCTGCTTATAACCTTCGGTTGGATAAGTGTTGTAACCAAGTTTTTCGATTATTCTTTTTATTTCGGCAATATCAATTTGTCCGGGAATATAATTTATAATTGCAGATTCGGTACCCAAATCAACACTTGCGGATAATACGCCTTTCGTATCACCAAGTTCCTTTTCAATTTTTGATACACATGAACCACAGTGCATTCCTTGAATGCCGAGTTTTAAAACTGATCTGCCGGTTTTGTATCCGGCTTTTTTTATCGCTTCAATTATATCTTCGGTGTTTGTTTTGTTGGTATCATAATCAACATAAGCAGTTTCATTAGCGTAATTTACATTGGAAGATTTAATCCCGGGTAATTTGTTAATTTCTTTTTCGATAGTGATAGCGCAGCTTGAGCAGTGCATATCAACAATAGGCAGTTTCAACTTTTGAAGACCGTAATTAGTTGAATTGTAAGCCGCTGAATTATCGCCGTCACTATTAATATATTTTTGTGGTTCTTTTGCGAATTGATTCATGCAGTTTTCTGAGCAGAATTCATAAATCTTGCCGTCTAATTCAAGATAATATTCCGAAGGTGTTTTTACTTTCATTCCGCACACCGGGTCATACGCAGTTGATTTTTTTGATTTCCCAGGTGCTTCATTAGTATCCGCCGGTTTATTCGATTTATGTGTTTCGTGTGCCATGAATTGCTCCTTTACATTTAACTATGTATTTACCAGATCGTTTTTGATTTTATGATACTCTTCTTTTGAAATTTCTCCGTTGGCATAACGTTTTTTTAAAATATCAAGGGAATCTTCATTCCCCTGATTTAGAATATTGTTAATACCTTTTCCTTTATTCATATTGAAGAACCATAATACTGCTGCAATTATTAATACAATCCAAAATATTCCGCCAAATCCCATCATTTTATTCACCTTCTACTTTTTTACGTTTATTTATGATGCTTCTCGTGTTCAGATTTTTCCATTGTTTTAGTACTATCCATTTTCATGGTATTATCCTTCATCATACTGCCGGTACTATCACTTTTCATCATACCCTGGTTCATCATGTTGCCTTCCATCATTCCACCTTCGCCGTGCATCATTTTCATCATCATCTTCATCATTTCAGGGTTATCCATCATCATTTTGCACATCTGCATCATACCGGATGAATCGTCTTCTGTTTCTTTCATCATTTTCTTCATCATGTCACCACGCATGTGTTCATCCGAGGCAATCTTATCCATGCATTTATGCATATCTTTGTCCTGCATCATGGAATGTTCTGTTTCTTTTTCAACAGGCTTTTCCTGTGCGATTAATGTATTAATAGAAATAAACATTAACCCCATTATTATTAGCGATATTAATTTGTTCTGTTTCATTTCTTCCTCCAATATTGATTTATAATTTTTAGCTTCTTATTAATTGTTCATAATAGCTTTTCGAGATGTTTATCCGATTTCTTATCTATTGTCGCAATACTAATGCCAAACAATTCCTTTGTTTTTAGCTTAAAAACAAACTTATTCTGGCGGAGTAATTAAAAAGTTTAAAGATGTTTAAAGAAGTTAAAAAGCGGGAAACAGGCTGGCTTTATCAATTCCAAGTAATTGAATTCTATAATTTCATTTTACTGATGGGACAATAAATAGGATCAGAAGTAATTTTATTCTATTTCTGAAAAATTAATATATCACCCTGCCTATTAACTATTCTGAGCTAAAGAATTCCAATGGTTAAACCAAAGATGGCACCTTCGAAAAAATAAGCTGCTATCTTTCAACCGCAACTGATAAGAATCGCTCTGTAAAAAAATTACAAGTCACTTCTCTTATTTTAATAGTGTCATTTTTTTCCTCAGAGCCCTATCGTTAATACGTAATTCATAAATATATGTACCGGAAGCTAGAGATTTATTTGTGTAAGTTATTGAATGTTGTCCACTGCTTTTTTGTCCGGCGAACAATGTCTCTATATTTTTTCCTAATAAATTATAGATTGATATTGTTACAAAGCCTGCACTAGTTAAATTATAATTTATTGTTGTAGAGGGATTAAAAGGGTTGGGGTAGTTTTGAGAAAGTTCAAATTCATTTGGAGTAGTATTATCATCGTCAATATTAGTTGCACTATCAACATTAATATTCAGCATCATTCCATCATCCTCATGCTCAAGGTTATGGCAATGAAGTAAATAAGTTCCGGAATAATCTATAAATTTCACCAATGTTTGTACTGTCTCATTCGGATTAACAAGTACAGTATCTTTCCAACCTTTGTCATTCGGAGCAAGAATTGTGTTTCCGTTTCTCGAATATACCTGGAACAAAACACCATGAACATGCATTGGGTGATAATTATTAGTGTTATTAACAAATTTCCATTCTTCAAGTTTGTTGAAAGGAATTACTTCATCTATCCGGTTCATATCATAGGTTAATCCATTAATGCGATGCATTCCTGTTCCCATCATACCTTGACTTAGAGTAAATGTTCGGGTACCGGTTATATCATTAATATCGTAGTAATCAATTGGTGGCAGTTCTTGAGGAGCTGTTCCGCTTGAAGACAAGTCTCCTGCAATATCAAACCTCAATAATTCCATTAGTGTGCCCTGATTGCCGATGCCACTGAAAGTTTGTGATTGCAGCGTTATTGAATTGCCAATATTGTAGGGCGCAAAGTCAAATAGGATTTCTATTCGCTCACCGGGTGATAAAAATACGCTTGAAGTGGGAACAACTTCATCCTTTAAACCGCCATCAGTTGCGATAATATGGAATGGAGAATTATCAGAAAATCCCAGTTTATAAACCCTTGCATTGGAACCATTAACTATCCGAAATCGATATAATGTTTTTTGAACATCGAAGAAAGCTTCGGGTGTTCCGTTAACAAGTGTAACATCACCGAGGTATCCTAACATTCTATCCATCATGCTTGGTGAATAATTGAACTGCGGTTGGTAAACGGAATGTCTATCCTGAATTAGCAATGGAATATCATACGCGCCTGTTGGAAGACCGTACTGAAGTTCTTCCTCATCTTCAACTATAAAAAATCCGGCATATCCCATGTAAACATGTTTTGCTGTAACATGATGAGCGTGTGAGTGATAAAAATAGGTGCCTGCTCTCTGAAAAACCGGAAATGAATAAGTATAATTATTACCAGGCTGCACAGCATCCTTTGGCTGTCCATCCATCAATTCCGGGACAAGCAAACCATGCCAATGGATTGTTGCTTCTTCAGTATATTGATTTTCGAACAAGACGGAAAAGTCACTACCTTTCTGCACTCTAATTGTAGGACCGGGATAAGAATTGTTCAGCCCCAATATTTGAGTCGTCGTTCCAGGCCAGACTTCAACCTCAGCTGAATTAAATATTAGAGATTCGCCGGGTTGTAATTCTGGCGGAAAGCGCAAAGGGTTGCCGGCTTGCAGTTTGGTGATTATTCTATCTTGAGAATATATATTCGGAATAGCTACTAAAGCCATACCGGCTAATGATGATTTTATTATAAAGTCACGTCGTTTCAATTAGTACCTGCGTTTTCAAGTTGTAGATTATATATTTCTATTAATACACTATGCAGTCAATTCTAATTGTATTGCTGGATGATTATTACCAATTAAATATGATACTGCTTGCAGTTTCCTTCTCCACTATCTTCAATAAACTGTAGTAAGGATATTTTATAACTGATATATTTTTGATTTCTTTCTTCACCATAGCTCAATAGTTCAGTCTTCTAAATAATGTGTAAACATAGGGCCTTTCGCCTCCGGATGGATTTATATAAAGATGATCCAAATATTTAATCAATTCAAAATCATTACCAAGGAATTCAGAAATCATTTTATGATCATAATTAACAACATCGAGACCGCTGCATTTCTTCGCTCCTTCAAGAGAGAACACAGCAATAATTACATACCCGCCTTTTTTTACAACTCGTTTTAATGTAGAAAGATAACCGGCTTGTTGTTTTTCTTCAGTTAAAAAATGAAGCACCGTTCTGTCGTGCCACAGATCAACCTTTAAAGTGTTATCGAGATTTTGTGTGTTCGTAATATCATCAACATTCCATTTCACAAAACTTGAATTTTCTTTTGATATTCTTGTTTTGGATTTTTCGAGTGCAATTGTACTAATATCGGTTGCTATAATATTTTTATACCCTTGCTGAATTAAATTGTCAATTAATGTTGTTGCGCCGGAGCCTACATCCAATATTACCGCATTTTTATCAAGTCCACATTCCGCAATAAAATCTATCGATGGTTTAGGTATTTCTTCATACCATCCTAAGTTAGTCATATCATTTGAAGAATAAACTTTGTTCCAGTGTTCTTTGTAATTAATATGTTTTTTGTCGCTGTCTTTCATTTTCTCTCCTTCTTTAGATTTCAACTCCAAATTTTGCTAAGAGAGCTATCATTAAATAGTAGAATAGTACTGTTACTCCGGATGCCAAAGATAAAGCAAGATAAAAATTTAATTTCATTCTTAACAAGATCGGTAGAATAATAAAAAGTCCGAGTGAAGGAATCACCATCCAAAATACACTTGTTGAAAACTGGGAAATCTTTGCAACATCCTTTGTCTCGATGTATAACCAAATCATTGCCAATATCAAGATTAGAGGAACATAAGCAAGAATGTCCCCAATAAAAGAACTTTTTTTGACACCTTGGATACGGCAACAAATTAAAACAGCTGAGAGAGTTGCTTTAATTATAGCAAGCAGTTCATCTATTTTATCAAATTCATTTTCTTAACGGAATTGTTATTCCCAACTTTCAATTCATAAAAATAAATACCTGTTGTTAAGTTGCTCGCATCATATTGATACTTATAGCTGCCTGCTTCCATTGTATTGCTAATCAATGTTGCTATTTTTTGTCCAAGTGCATCATAAATATTTAGTTCAACGGGATTAACTTCGCTCAGAGTGAATTCAATGGTTGTAGAAGGATTGAATGGGTTTGGGTAGTTTTGTTTTAATTCGAATTCAGGTGGAATAAAATTATCTTCGACTGAAGTTACTATTAGAGTAATATTAATACCGGTTAAAGAATCTGTCGTAGTAGATATTTCAAATAAATTGCTTGTACTATTTTGCACACCGATTTTCTGGGCAATGATTTCATAAGTTCCAACAGGTAATATAGGTATTGCAAAAGAACCTTGTGACGAAACTACATCGTAAGTATATATCTTTTCATCGGTAATAGATTTCAAGTAAACAAGGGCGTCATTAACGGGGGAGTTTCCGCTATTCGATAAAACTGAGCCTTCAACGAAACCCGCACCAAAAGATGAATCGCGAAGCAACACGATATCAATATTCGACATTCTGCCGGATATATTCAAAGAATCGGCGTCTTGCCAAAAAACTGCCGGTGTATTATTCATATTATAATACCCTGGAATAGTCAAAGGTGCAAAGGCTTGCACGTAGTAATCATCCGGGAATTTAATATTATTTATTTCGTAATTGCCGTTTTTATCAGTAAGGGTTGTGTAACTTCTGTTTAGATCATCATCTTGACCTGCGGTTATTTTTGTTGGTGTATGAGTTCCCTTTCTAATAACAACTATCGACTTTTTCAGGGTTGCCGTTTCAATATCCGTTATTGTTCCCTCTATTCCAAAATCAGTTTCGGTCTCTTCTTCTAATGTAAATTCTAAATTTATTGTCTCATCTCTATTCAATTCTATAATATCTGCACCAATCGGGGAATCTTTCCCGTTTGCAAACTGCATATAATAACCATCTTTAAAAGCTGCCGTGAAATAATTACCGACAGGTAACTCAGCGCTAAAATTCCCGTTTTCATCGGTTAATGCCGAATCAATTAAAATAAGCTGGTCATAGAAAAAATAGACTTTAGCATTCTGTAAAAATGAACTGCTGTCTTTAACAATACCGTTTATATTTCCACTGTGATGTATTTGGAAATTTTCATGTTCGGTTTCAATATTTATAACAGGTTCTTCACTATTGTTATAAATAGTAATTACAGAATTTGCATGGTCCTCTCCTAAACTAAAGTAATTGTATTGAATTACTTCGAATGTAAAACCGTTGCCGGGAGATAATTCGATAGGAAAAGATGAAGAAGTGTTTAAGCGAATCGCATAAATATCCGCGTCATACTTAATGCTGTCTATCTTAATTATTTCTTGTGAGTCGTTAGCTACTCGCACTAGTTTAGATCTATTAAAGTTATCCTTAAAGTGCAAGTAACGGGGCATAACTCTCAGTCCATCATTGTGTTGAGCATATATGTTGATAGTTATAATCAACAAAAGTAAATGTCGTATTTTCATATCTAACTCATCTTAATCTGATTTTATTTTTTATAAAAAATATTGTGGCCGTTGATAACAAAAGTAAAAACAAAAAGTATAAAACTATTTTTGAGTTTTCTTCCCTTATTTCAATTTTATCGCTATTGCCTGCTAAAGTAAACGCCGCCCAATAATACGGATTAGGATTTACTTCCGAAATGAACTTAATTTTTGCTTCTCTCAACGCATCCGCTTTGTCGTAACCTTTGCTTAAATAATCATAAAAATATGCCATTAATTCGGCAGTATGTTTATCGCTGACATCCCACAAAGAAAGAATAACGCTTCTAGCGCCCGCGTCGAAAAATGCTTTCTGCAAACCAATAATACCTTCGCTTCCTTTTAACGGACCTAAACCGGATTTGCATGAACTCAAAACAACCAAATTGCTGTTTAAATCCAGCTCCGCTATTTCGGTAGGTTCTATTAGTCCGTTATTTTCTATGTCCTTTCCAACTACTATAACCGGATTCTCGTCGAATAAAAAGGAATGAGTTGATAAATGAATTATTTCCGAATTCTCTAAACGAGAAATTATATTCGTCTCTGTTGCATCGCTCCCGATTAATAGTATATCATTACTAAAATAGCTTTCTATCGTTTCTACTTCTTCTTCGGAATATTTTAGCGGAGCAATATTTATGTTACGCGAGTACAAATCACTTAATTCTATTTTTCTTTGTCCTGTATAATTATCACTGGGTACTCCAAAATCCGGATTGCCGGCAATCAATACGGTTTCATTGCTATGACTTGGAATTTGCAACTTCTCTAATATTGCGTACGACGGAACATACGAAACAGGATAGTCTTCAATTAAAAATCTTGCTCTTGATATTTTATTACCTCCCCCTTCTTTATAACCAAGTACAAAAAATTCAAACGGTATTTTCAATAATTCGTTAGGAAGCGAAAATATTAGTTTTGAACCTCGGGGGATTTTTTTAATAGCCGGTTCAAACAGCTTTGAAAAAAGTATATGTGAATTATCAGCCTTAAATGCAAACAAATCTTTATTGAACGAAATTGCTTCGGGGTTTAGATTACTATTGTAGTAAGGCGATACTTGAGAAATGATTTTATTAACTTCGTTGATATCAGCGGCTAATTCGATTGTTTCAAAATCGGAATTATTTAAAACAAACAAATAAATCTTATCGCCGCTGATTAGATATTTTAAGAAATATTCGTCTGTCTTCAATTTTGTGTTATTTGTATAACCAATGATGATATTCTTAAGATTTTCGAGTGTTATTAAAGACGGACTAACTTGCAGTTTCTCTTCAAGATATTGTAGTTCTTTAAAACCCTCTGAGCTGTCGATTAAATTATTTGCCTGCATCCAAAACAAATCATAGTATTGATTTACGAGGGAATCATTTTTATTAGCCGATAGTTTTACTTTACTAATATTAAAAAGAGTGTTTTTTGATCTCGACAAATCGTTTACTGCAAAAGCTTTTCGATACATTTTTTTATCGATGTATAACTTTATAAGGGAGTCATACATACCGGAGTTATTCACAAAAAAGTCAATTTGAATATTACTACTGCCTGCTATTGAGTTGTAAAGATGTTCTATCTGCAGAATCCCTTTCAAATAATATTCTTCAGCCGAATCTGCATTATTAATTGACAAATAATAATCTCCGAGTTCTTTATAGATTTCCGCTAGGTTACTTTTATCACCTGCTTTTAAAGAATAGTTTTCTGCTGATAACAAACTCTCATACTTTGCCTTGCCGTTTAAGGCTTCGGCTAAAATTAAGTACTGCATTCCGAGAAGTTGATTGAGATCATACTCTATTGAGAGATTTAATTGTTCCCCTAAAATATTTTTCCCATTTTCAACCTTCCCTTGGGAAATATAAGCGTAGCCTAAAAAAGTATTTGATAAAATACTTGAATAAAAATCATTAAATGTATCGCTAATTCTGATTGACTCTGAGAGATAATTTTCTGCCGTTTCAAAGTTCGATATAGCTAGTGATACAATACCCGCTTTTTGATTTAGTTCGGCTTTTAAATATGGATTGGTTTGAACATTTAAAGAGTCGTAATTTTCTAGAATAATTTCTAAAGCTTTTTCCGGCTGGTCTAAATTATAGAAGAGGGTTCCGAGCCCAATATTAATTTCGGCAGCGGCAGATTGATCTTTTAATTTTTTTGCAATCTTTTTTGCCCGTTCATAATATTCAATAGCATTCGAATAATTTGAAAGGTTTGTGTAAACATCGCCAAGACCTCTGAATGCAAGCATTTTTGTGCGAGGATTTTCTCCGGCTAACTTAACTGCAAGTTTATATTTTTTTAACGCAGCGCCGTAATTATTAATATTAAGAAACTGGCTGCCGATGTTTATTGCGGTTAAAGCCATACGTTCGTAATTATTTAGATTATTAAATATTTCGAAACTCTCCTCATATTTTTTTCTCGCTTCAACTTGCTGCATCAAATAGGTTAAAGAAACACCCCATTCGGAAAGAACGGTTGCCTCAAGTTCTTTTTGATTTATTTCTTTAGTTAAACTGTAGGCATCGCCGAATAAATTTTGTGCTTCGGAACTACTGCCCAAAATGTCATTAATAATTCCAGAGTTCAATTCAGCCTTAATAACCTCAACATTATTGCCCAACTCCTTCGCAATCGATAGACCCTCTGCATATAAATCTTTTGCATTTTCGTAATTGCCGGATAAAAACTGAAGCGAGCCTTTAGCAATTAATATTTCGGGATAAAACCTATTCGATTTATCAATTTTATTTTCTAAATCATTCAAAATCTGCATGGCTTTTTTATAATCCCCGAGTTTTCGATAATTGTCTGCGAGTTTAATGATTACAGGGATAGAACCCTTACCCTCGTTAATAACTGAGTGAAGGTTCTTTAGTGCCGCTTGATAATTTGTTTGATCAAATTTTATTAATCCGGTTAATAACTTGTAATCTTTCCTGAAATTTTTATCGTTAATTACTTGTAGAAGTTCATTTATTTTATTCGTTATGCGCGCGGATGCGGACAGGTATTTATTGAAAATAAAGTTCTTCGGAGCATCATCAAGATATTCCGCAAGTAAATCGTATGTTTTGTTATAATCACCGGTTTTATAATTAATTACCGCATTTATTAAATCTATTTCGAATTTATTTTCTGTATCATAATTAATTGAGAGGTTATCTTCTACAGAATTATTTTCGATATAAAATATTACTTCATCAATCGAGTCATACTGATTCTTCACTTGACCGGCAAGATATTTGTTTGGTGAATAAGCGGTAAGTATAATGCAGATTAATATGTATATTCGAATTCTCAACACATCGCTGTCAATTAATTGTATTTAATAACTTATTAGCTTCATCAGCATATTCACTTCCTTCTTCAATTGAGAGCTTTAGATATTTTCTTGCATCCTCAAAGTCTTCCTGCAATAAATTTGCTTGTCCCAAAAAATAGAACGAATTAGCTTTTACATTATCAAACATTCCAGAATCGTTCAGTTTTACAGATTGACTAAAATTATACTCGGCATTTTTTAACCCGCCGCTATCATAGTTTTCGAACAATCCTAAATAATCATTATGCGCCGATTGTACATTTGCAATCCCAAGTATGTAGTACGAGTAAAATATCGTAAAACTATTTTTACTGTTGTCAATATCTTTTTGAAGCAACGAGATTGCTTCGGAATAATTCTTTTTTTCTAATTGATCAACCGCGAGGATAAAGTATTCACTATTTCTACCGCGGGTAATTGAAACCTCCGTCTCGTGGAAGGACGATGTAAGTTTTACATATTCGGGACGAGAAATTTCCGATACGACAAATAAACTTGTAATAATCAAGATGACTGAAGCCGCAGCCGAAAATGCATACCTAAAAAATGATTTCTGCCCAATTGACTTTTTGTTATCTTCATTTTCGCCGGATATCTTCTCTTTCGTTATATTTTCTAATAGGAAATGATTTACCTCTTCGAATTCTGCCTTTAATAAATTGAAATGTTGCCTGCATTTGCTACAAAACTTCATATGTTCTTCAATACGGGGAGCAATCGATATGATATTCTTGTCGTATTCGCTTTCGTTTTTTATGTAAAGTACGTACTGGGATAATATCTCAATATCAAAGTGATTTTCGCTTGAGATTTCTTCGAGCGTATCGATTAATTTTAGAGTTTCTTTTAAGTCAGGGTCAGCCGCAATTTCATCACGCAGCTTTCGAAGTTCACTTATCGAGAGATTATTGCTCTCTGAATATTTATGTAACTTTTCTTCGTCTGTCATTTTTTAATCCTTTATATACATATAGTATTGTAATTTTATAAAAAGTGACATTTACTCAATCATTTTTTTTATTTCTTCGAGTGTTCTGTAAAACATCTTTTTTACGGCGGCTTCATTGCGATTTAGTTTTACTGCAATTTCATTAAACTGCATCCCGTCCCAAAATCTCATATGAATTATTTCACGCTTAGGATTTTTCAGCGAGTTGACAATTTTCATTACTATTTCTTTATCGAAACCGGATGATTTTTGATCTTCGCTGCTTTCTTTGATCAAATCTTCCTTAAACTCATAGGTTAATCTTGACTTTTCGTTTTTGTAAAAATTGACAAAGCTCAAGAACATCACCCGTCTCAGCCATCTTTCGATATTTTCTATATTTTTATATTGTTTTGAAAATGAAATGAATATCTCTGTGGCTAGATCTTCCGCATCATCGATAGAGTTCAATTTTCCGAAATCATATTTTGATTTAAAGTAAGAAAACGCAATTGAACGGATTTCCGCGGAAATTTCATTGTATTCGCGAAGACTTCCTTCTTTTGCCTTAATAAGCAAATTATGAAGTTCCTCTGAAGAGAAATTGTAATATTGTTGAGCTGCCTTAGTCAAATTTAGTAATTATCATTGATATGCAAATGTAAAAAAAGGAAAGAACAATTATTGCCCTTTCCTTTTTATACTATATAAGTAAAGAATTCTATTTCATTAGATTCATTTTTTTAATTGACGACAGGTTGCCGACTTTTAACTGATAAAAATACACACCGGATGCTAAATTCGAAGCATCAAATTCAATGTTGTGCGATCCGGCTTGCATATTGCGGTTAACTAATGTCGTAATTTTTCTCCCGAGCACATCGTAAATGTTTAGTTCAACTTGGTCTGCTTTTAATAGAGCAAATTCGATTGTTGTTGAAGGGTTAAACGGGTTCGGAAAATTTTGCTTTAAGACAAAATCAGATGGAAGTTCATCCTCTTCAGTTGATTCAATGCCGGTAACTTTGTTTGCCGTTACAATGACATACTGGTACAAATCTTCGCTCGAATAAGTAATAGTATTTGACTCTTGATCTATCGAAACATTGCTAACCGCTTTCCAAGTATTGTCGGCTCCGTCCCAATATTTTACTCCTATAGAATTTTCGTCAACTACATTTCCTTGAATTTGAATATCGTTATAATGAAATTGGAAATTAGATTGACTGCTGAATCCCATATGATTGTTGAAACCATCTCCGCACATGTTATTACCGTTTTCACCGAAAGCACCGAATTCATAAGCCATAAAAGCGCCCTGACCTTGTGCGTTAGGAATATTGTTAGGATATAATTCCAACATTTGAGTAAATAAATTACTAGGCATCATACCGCCGCCGTGATGCCCGCCGCCTTGGTTCCATCCCGGCATTACCGTAAAGTTATCTTCAGTATCATAAGGATTATGAAATCTTCTTTGATCGTTCATATCGTCGGTTATCCAGCCGCCGCTAATTCCATTTCCGAAATTGCTTGAATCAATCCAATCTTGTCCGTTAATTTTATAAACTACGATAATGTCAAAATTAACTCCGTCGATTAATCCACCTTCAATAGTGACAGTTTCACCGTTCTCAGGTCTTACAGCGCCTGATTCCGGCTGGTACCACCAAGGACCAAAATTCAAGAAATAGTCAACAGTAGTATCATTATCTACATCCAGATAGTAATGATTCATAAAAAAGGTAGTATCCACCAATGCTGTTCCTTCTTTTAAAACATATTCAAGGGTATCGTGCCGTGTTCCAAAAGTATGACCTCCGCAGCCTCCGTCATGACCGCCACTGCCGTGCCCGTCAAAATTATTCCAATACGAATAATACGGCTCTCTCCAAAACTCACCGTTTATTTCATAAACAACTAAGGTGCTTATTTCTAAGTTAATAGATTCGTGTAAGCCGCCGGTAACGGTAATTTGTTCGCCATCAGCAGGTCTGACTGCATTAGAACTGTCCGGTTCGTACCAATATGGTCCGAAATTTAAGCGGTAATCCTCTGTCCCATCATTGTTTGTATCTAAGAAATATTGTGGATGTTGAAGATCATTCTGTATAATGACGGTTCCTGATAGAGTTGTTTCTACTAATGAATCGGGGTCAAAATTACCGTGCCCGCCTCCGTGCATTTGGGCTTTGACTGTTAATAGTAATGCTAGTGAAAAGATTAATGTTAATAGTTTTTTCATTTTATTTCCTCCGGTTATTGAATAAAGTTTCATTCCTTAACCGTATAGTGTGATAAATTTTTATTTAGTGACATTTTATTAAAAAAAAGATTTTGAAAGTAAATTCAAACTCATTGAGTTTTGAAAAATATTTTATGTTGTTTTTCAAATGACAAATCTAATTTTTATCGAGTTTAGAGATGTTTAATTACGGGACAATTTCAATATTCTATATGAACCTCTGATAACGAAAGTAAATACAATTGCCCCGATAACTAAATCGGGAATTTTTGAATCGAGCAGACTTACCAATATCCCTGCTGCAATCACTCCGCCGTTTACAATAATATCGTTCGATGTAAAAATCATACTTGCCTGAACGTGAGCTTCTTTACTTTTTGTTTTCTGTAGAATAATCAGTGAAGCAACATTACCGATCAATGCAAAGATTGAAACAATAATCATTGTCTGGAAATCGGGCAGCCCTTCAAATCCGATGAATCTCCTCACAACTTCGATAAACCCGATTACCGCTAAAGTAAATTGAAAATAGCCTGCTAACTTTGCTACTAACTTCTTCTTTGAAATGGCTTTACCGACTGCAAGAAGACTCAGTCCGTAAACCGCTGCGTCTGCAAACATATCGAGTGAGTCCGCTACCAGCCCCATCGATTTTGAAATCAACCCGGTTGTCATTTCTATAACAAAAAAAGCAAAGTTGATGATCAGAACAGTCCACAAGAGTTTTGTCTGATTCGATTCTTCATCAAGAATGCTTTTCCACTCGTCGATTAATTGGCTTTCAATTAAAGATGAATCCAAATTCAACTCATCTATGCTTTCGGTTATTTCATCATTATCATCCGAATGAATTACGGATAGAGTTCTGTTAGTAAGATCGAAATCTAATTTTTTGATATTACTCAAACTTTCCAATTTCATTCTTACCATCTGCTCTTCGGCGGAGCAATCCATTTTTGAAATTCGGTAAGTCGATTTCGTTAAATATGATTCTGATTGCAATCTTTATCTCCCGGTTCTTCTATTTGAATTGTTGTATGCACTATATTGAATTTATCTCTGAGAGCTTCGCTTATTTTGTTAATTAGCTCATTGCTGCGACAGTTTTCTTTAGCTACTGCGTGAACAGTAAGAGCGGTTTCGGTAGTACTCATTGCCCAGATGTGCAGATCGTGAAAGCTCTCAATTTCCGGTAAAGAATTAAGATAATGTTCAACCCCTACTTTGTCTATGTCTTTGGGAACGGCATCGAGCGCTAAGCTTGTGGAATCCTTAAGTAAATCCCAGGTGCCCCAAAATATAATCAATGCTATTACAATACTGACAACCGGATCGAGCCAATACAAATTTGTAAAAGTTAACACAAGTCCTACTATTACAACACCTAGGGAAATTCCAGCGTCGGCAGCCATATGTAGAAATGCACCTTTTATGTTTAAATCCTGCTTTCTACCGGAGAAAAAGAGAAATGCGGTTGCCGTATTGATCACAACACCTATTCCGGCAACTATCATAATCGTGCTTCCTTCAATCTGCTGTGGTTCGGCAAATCTCCCGATCGCTTCCCAAATTATTATTCCAATAGCGACTAACAGAATCATAGCGTTTAAGAACGCTGCAAGCACGGAAGATTTTTTTAATCCGTAAGTATATTTTTCAGTTGCGGATTTTTTAACCAGATAACTCGCTACCCAAGCAATTACTAATCCAAGAACATCGCTAAGGTTATGTCCGGCATCGGCAATTAAAGCTAATGAATTTACTATTAAGCCGTATATTACTTCAACAACTATATAAACAATATTCAATGCAATACCGATTGCGAATGCTTTGCCGAAATCTTTTACTTCATGCGTATGCGAATGATCTTGTGACATCTTACCTTCTTTTATTTTTTCAACAACATTTATTCTCTTTCTGCTTTGGCGGACAAACTACCGAACCGTATGAACAGAAAACACAGCAGTCGCCCTTCTAAGGTTTTAATAATTGCTTGCAGTTTTCGCACTCGTGAAAATGCATACAAGTATCTTCCGGCATTTTAAGCAGCTTTTCAAATCCGCAGTTGGGGCATTTTATTGTTGATTCATATACAATATTTTTCATTTAAACACTCCTTGGCGCATACATAATTATTGCAATTCCCACAATACAAATTGCAGCGCCGATCAAATCATAATTATCGGGGGCTTTACCGTCTATCGTCCATCCCCATAAAATCGACATTACCACAAACACACCGCCATAAGCTGCGTAAATTCTGCCGAAGTTTGGCGAAGACTGCAAAGTTGGAATTATTCCGTAAAAGACTAAAATTATTCCACCGATTACTCCAAGCCAGAAGCTTCTGCCTTCGCGCAGCCAAAGCCAAACGAGGTAACCGCCGCCTATTTCTGCAAGTCCGGCAAGGAAAAATAAAAATATCGATTTTATTAACAACATAATCTTTCCCGTTATAAATCAAATAAAGGGCTAATTAAAAAACACCTCCCAATTCATGAGAGGTGCTAATAAAATTATTTAGCAAGCGTCATTTTCTTTACAACTTTAGTATTTCCTACTGTTAGGCTATAGAAATAAATACCTGAACTAATATCCTGCCCTTCAAAATTCACTTCATGAGTTCCTGCTTGTAAAATACCATCAGTGAGGGTTGTAAGTTTCTTTCCTAAAACATCGTATATACTTAAATTTACTTCAGATGCACTTTTAAGTGTAAATTCAATGGTTGTAGACGGATTGAATGGATTCGGATAATTTTGCTTTAAGACAAAATCAGATGGAAGTGCATCCTCTTCAGTAGATTCAATGCCGGTAACTTTGTTTGCAGTTACAATTACATACTGATATAAATCTTCGCTTGAATATGTAATGGTATTTGACTGTTTATCTACAGAAACATTGCTTACCGTTTTCCAAGTATTGTCGGCTCCATCCCAATATTTTACTTCAATAGAATTTTCGTCAACTTCATTTCCTTGAATTTGAATATCGTTATAGTGGAATTGGAAATTAGATTGACTGCTGAATCCCATATGGTTATTAAAACCATCTCCGCACATATTATTACTGTTTTCACCGAAAGCACCGAATTCATAAGCCATAAAAGCGCCCTGACCTTGTGCGTTAGGAATATTGTTAGGATATAATTCCAACATTTGAGTAAATAAATTATTAGGCATCATACCGCCGCCATGATGTCCGCCGCCTTGATTCCATCCCGGCATTACCGTAAAGTGATCTTCAGTATCATATGGATTATGAAATCTTCTTTGATCGTTCATATCGTTGGTTATCCAGCCGCCGCCAATTCTGTTTCCGAAATTGCTTGAATCAATCCAAACTTGTCCATTAATTTTGTAAACTACGATTATGTCAAAATTAACTCCATCGATAAATCCACCTTCAATAGTGACAGTTTCACCATTCTCAGGTCTTACAGCGCCCGATTCGGGTTGGTACCACCAAGGTCCAAAATTTAAGAAATAGTCAACTGTAGTATCATTATCTACATCCAGATAGTAATGATTCATAAAAAATGTAGTATCAACTAATGCTGTTCCTTCCTTTAATACATACTCAAGAGTATCATGCTGTGTTCCAAAAGTATGACCTCCACAGCCTCCATCATGACCACCGCTGCCATGCCCGTCAAAATTATTCCAATACGAATAATATGGCTCTCTCCAAAACTCGCCATTTATTTCATAAACAACCAAGGTGCTGATTTCTAAGTTTATAGATTCGTGTAAGCCGCCGATAAATGTAACTTGTTCACCATCTGCAGGTCTTATTGCATTTGAGCTGTCTGGTTCGTACCAATATGGTCCAAAATTTAAGAAATAGTCTTCCGCCCCATCATTGTTTGTATCTAAGAAGTATTGTGGATGTTGAAAATCATTCTGTATTATGACGATTCCCGATAGAGTTGTTTCTGTTAATGAATCGGGATCGAAATTACCGTGCCCGCCTCCGTGCATCTGTGCTTTGACTGTAATTAGTAATGCTAGTGAAAAGAATAATGTTAATAGATGTTTCATTTTATTTCCTCCCTTTGAGATTTGAAAAATAATTAATGATGTTTTACAGACAACAAATCTGAAATTTCACAAAGTATAGAACAGTTCAATTTATAGACTGTCAATTACGTTTTTCAATTTGCTTTGAATTGTCTCTGCAACCTCACCAAGTTTATCATTATTTACTGCTTGCATTGATGCAATCGGATCTATGACTGCAACAACAGTTTCGTTTTGCTCATTTACATAAACGATTACATTGCAAGGAAGCATTAAGCCGATTTGTTCTTCCGATTGAAGCGCTTTATGAGCAAACGGCGGATTGCAAGCGCCAAGAATTTTATACGGCTTGAAATCTACATCAAGCTTTTTCTTTAGTGTTTCTTTAACATCAATTTCAGTTAGAATGCCGAAACCTTCCTTCTTTAATTCTTCGGTTACTTTTTCAATTGCTTCTTCGTAACCGAGGTTAACTACTTTTGAGAAGCCATAATTTGTTTGTGACATTTTTTGTTACTCCTTTTTGAATTATTTTACATTGTTTCTTAATTATTTACCCAGGGAGAAGCATTTGCTCACTCATATTTATATAAATTTCAGCCCTTACCTAATATTATGTTTATTGGGATAAACACACCAACTTTAAGACCCCAGTCAATTTTATCTGCGGGTGTGAAAAGGAATAAAAATCCGTTTCCACCATTAAATTTGAAATTTGGTCCACCCTGAAGTATAAGTTTTTCATCATCAAACATATACTCCGCAGAAATAACCGCCGAAATCGGTAACGGTTTATTAAAAGGTATAAACCAATATTCATTAAAAGAGTATATACTGTTTGTAAAAGGTGTGTAACCAAGAGAAAAATAGGTACGTTTATCAACTAATGCACCAACTTCCCCGTGGATTCGTACAAATTCTTTTCTTCTACCTTCAAAATCATAAATCACTAATGGATTAACTCTAATTCCGGCAATTACTCTATATTTTTCATTTTCCTGTGCATTATCAATAGACGCAATAAATAATATTATAAATATTGTAAATGCGGTTTTGTTTTTTATCTGTTTCATAATATTTCTTGTATTGGTTAAAGAATTCAAGTATTATTTTATAAACCCTCCCGCTGATTTATTCAGCGGGAGATTCCTCAATTAATTATTGATCATATTACCAGCAGCAACGGTCTCTCATTCCGTGATCCCGATGAGCGCAGCCCCATCCATAATCCATATATCCGTGGTCTCTCGTTCCATAATCCATATAACCGTTATAATTCCAGCCCCAGTTATCACACCAATTATCATAAACTGAGTTGTTATAATAGGGTAATTGAGTTTTGCCGAATATATTTCTTATTTTATTTGCGGCTTCCGTCTTTAAGCTGTAGATATTATCTTCAATATTTCTCAACTCGGTTTGATATTCTCTTATACGTTGTCTGCTGATTTCATCCTGCTGCCGGTAATTAAAGTATTCATCTCTAACCGAATTATATTTTTCAATTTCCGGTTGTATTAATGCATCATATTCAGCTTTTATTTTATCTACCCGGCTTATTTGGTCATCATTAAGCCGATACTGTTCCGGAACATTGGAATACCGGTAAAATGAATCATAAGTGTTATTCGAATGATTATTTTTGTTTGGATGTTCTTGTGCAAATAATGTTAAAGATACAAGCAGAACTGCAAAAACAATTGCAATTCCGGCAAACCATTTTTTATTTAAAGGTAACATTGTATTACTCCTTGTAACTTTTTATAAATTATAAATATTATTATTATATGCTTTATTATATACTTTTAAGATATAAGGGATAATTTGAAAAGAGAGAATGCCTGTGCATCCCGAGAAGGAGTAATATCAAATCAGAAAAGTGCTGTTGAAAAGATATATTTTGTTGGTTTTTTGCGGAATGTAGAAATGTTTAATATCTAATTGATTATATGAATTACGTTGTATGTTTATCCCGTCAATAGAAGCGGGGAAAAATGATTTCCCGACTTTCAGTTTGGATAAATCACTTAGCGCAGTTTTACCGGTTTCAGTTTTTATTACTTTTACCAGTTCACAATAATCTTGTGAAGCCGGAATTTCATCTGCAATAGTGAACTGTCCCATTTCAGAATAGACGAACCAAAATAATAATGGCGCTAAAACTAAAACAGTTACCGATAACGCACGATATTTTAATAAATATTTAATCATTTCTATAGAGTAAGATGCAACAAATCAATAAAAGATTCATGATTATTCTATTCCATTTTTATTCCTATTTAAGCGTCCATATCAGATTGCTTCTTCTCCTCTTTCATTCGTACGAATCTTGATAGTGTTGCTCACCTCAACAACAAATATTTTCCCGTCGCCGGGGTTGCCTGTATGCGCGATTTGTTGAATAGTATCCACAACTTCATCGACAATATCATTATGAACAACTAATTCCAGTTTCATTTTTTCAACATAGTCGTGCAGTCCTTCTCTTATTGCATCCTCGGAATCCTTAGCTTTTGATTTTCCGAAACCTTTGATCTCAGAAATTGTAATTCCGGGCAGTCCTTCAATTTTATGCAAAGCTGTAATTACATCATCTAATTTGAACGGTCTTATTATTGCTTTTATTTCTTTCATTTTTATTCTCCCATTATTCTATCTTACTTCTTACTTAGAGCAACCTCGAAGGAGTTACCTTCGAGGTTTATTATATATTTAGTATTCGTGCTAATTAGTGAAATTAGTGTCTACATTTCACCTGTCCTTACTTTAACCGGAAACCATTTATACAATGCCGGTAAAACAATCAACGTAAGTATAGTAGAAGTAAACAACCCGCCGATAACAACCGTAGCAAGCGGTCTTTGAACTTCACTTCCGGTGCCGGTTGCAATAAGCAAGGGCATTAAACCCAGCATTGTTGTAAGAGCCGTCATCAATACCGGGCGGAGTCTAAGTTTCGCACCTTCAATCGATGCTTCATCAATTGGTATTCCTTCGCGCAGCAATTGATTCAGATATGTAACGAGCACCATTCCGTTCTGCAGAGCAATTCCGAAGAGCGCAATAAATCCGACTGAAGATGGCACTGAAAGGTTTTGATCGGCTAACCAAAGCGCGATGATTCCGCCGACAAGAGCAAGCGGGATATTTATAAATATCAGCAAGGTATTCTTCATTGAATTGAAGCTGGAATAGAGCAAGAAGAATACAATCAATAAAGTAATCGGGATGACAATTGCAAAACGTTTGTTCGCTTCCTGCTGGAGTTTATACTGCCCGCCCCAGGTTGTGTAATAACCAACCGGTAAAGAAACTTCCTCCTCTATTTCTTTCTGAGCTTCTTCAACAAAACCCCCGATATCCCTACCGACAACATTACATTGAATTGTAATAAAACGTTGATTCTGCTCTCGTGTGATTTGTCGTGGTCCTTCTATTTCTTCAATATCAGCAACCTGGCTTAACGGCACTTCCATTCCCGTCGGCGTGCTTATCAGCAGTTCACTGATAACCGCTTTGTTATTTCTGTATTCCGGCGCTAAGCGGATAAAAATATCGAACCGTCTAATACCTTCGAAAATTTGTCCTGAAGTTTCTCCGCCGATTGCAGTTTTAATAACCTGCTGAACATCCGCAAGATTTAATCCGTAACGAGCGATTGCGTGGCGGTCGACTGTGATTTTGAGCTGTGGTTTACCGGTTACTTGGTCTACCTGTAAATCTTCAGCACCTCTAACTGTTCTTAAAACCCCGGCTATTTTTTCGGCGTTACTTTTTAAAGATTTTAAATCCTCCCCGAAAAGTTTAACGGCAAGTTCAGCTTTAACGCCTTCGAGAAGTTCATCAACCGACATTTGAATAGGTTGTGTGAAGTTAACAAGTATGCCTGGAAAACCTTCAATCTTTTCACGTATGTCTGATTCCAGTTTTTCAAGTGTTATACCGCTTCGCCACATACTCTCATCCTTAAACACAATGAATGACTCGGCGCTGTTAATCGGATCTGTATGTGCTCCTACCTCGCCTCGCCCAATTCTTGTAATCGTCTCGTCAACTTCTGGAATCTCTTTTATTCTTTTTTCAATAAGCATTGTTGTTTTTTTGCTTTCATTAAGAGATATGGACGGAGCCATAGTAATTTTTACTATCAGAGTACCTTCTTGAAGTTGAGGAGTAAATTCCGATCCCAGCCTTGGGTAAAGAAATATTCCTGCAATAATAATTATTACTCCCAGAACTACCGCCGCAATCCGGTTCTTTACAAAAAACTTAATAACGGGATTATAAATTTTTAGCAGCAGCCGGATTATTAAATTCTCTTTAGGTTTATCACCGGTAGATTTTTTCCTCTTCTTTTTTAATAGGAATGAAGAATACACCGGGGCTAAAAGCATTGCAAAGATCAACGAACCAAGCATAGCGAGAGCAATTGTATAAGCGAGCGGTCTGAACGTTTTACCTTCAACTCCCTGTAAAGTAAACAAAGGAATAAAAACAGTAATAATAATTATTATAGAGAAGATAATGGGGCGTAGAACTTCTTTACTCGCTTTGGCAACAATATGAATAAAATTTTCATCCGGTGATGATTCCCGTTTCAGCCTGTCCACATTTTCAACAAGTACAATACTCCCGTCCACCATCATTCCGATGGCGATTGCGAGCCCGCCGAAGGACATTAAGTTGATAGAAATACCGAAATACTCCATCCCGATAAATGCGAATAAAACTGAAAATGGAATTGAAACTGCAACAACAATACTCGGTCTTATCGATCCCATAAACAAAATCAATACAATTGCAACAAGTGCGATTCCTTGTAATAGAGCATTGGTGACGGTATTTACGGCAGCTTCAACAAGTGATTTTTGCTCGTAATAAGGAACGATCTCTATTCCTTCGGGAAGAGTTTTGTTTATCTCTTCCATCTTTTTTTCAACATCGCTGATTACAGTTGATGAGTTTGTTCCAAAAAGTTTAATTACCTGACCGGATATCACTTCCTCAATTCCGTTTCTTGTTTGAAGTCCTCTCCTTACCGCCCCGCCGATTTCAATATTCGCAACTTGGTCCAAATAAATAGGCGTACCGTCTTCTGATTTAATTACGATATTTTCCAGATCTTCAATTTTTGTTGCGAGTCCAACCGTACGGACTAAAAATTCTTCGGCATCTTTTTCGATAAATGATGCTCCTACGTTCAGATTGTTTTTCTTAATTATATCCACCAGATCATTCACTGCAATATCGTATCGTAGTAATGCGTTCGGATTCACAACTACGTGAAATTGTTTTTCCCATCCGCCGATACCGAGTACTTCGGTAACGCCGGGAACGGTTTGAAGCTGGTACTTAATAATCCAATCCTGGATGGTTCTAAGTTCGGTAAGGGAATATTTACCGGTTGTATCGTCGAGATAATAAAAAAGAACCAAACCCATTCCGGTTGAGATAGGTCCCATTTGCGGGTCGCCGAATCCTTCCGGTATTTGCTCGCGAGCTTCCTGCAGTCTTTCGTTTACAACTTGTCTTGCAAAATAAATATCCGTCCCATCCTCGAAGTAAATATTAACTACGGATAAACCGAAGTTTGAAACGGAACGAATGTTTTCCAAATTCGGCAGCCCGTTCATTGATGTTTCGATAGGAAAAGTTACATACTTTTCAACTTCCTCGGGCGCAAGTCCTTCGGTAACTGTAAAGACCTGAACAAGCGAAGGAGATACATCCGGGAATGCATCAATCGGTAAATTTTTATAGCTAAAATAACCGCCCGCAAAAACAACTATCGCTAGAACAGAGATCAGCAGCCGGTTTTTTAACGCAAAATCTATTATTCTATTCATTTAAGTCCTCCTAAAATTAATGATCGTCATCGCCGCCGAACGATTCTTTCAACAATTCCGATTTAATTACAAAAGCTCCTTCGGCAATGTAAGTTTGCCCGGCATTCAAACCGGTTAACACTTCGGCGTAATTTGTATTCGTTTTTCCAATAGTTACCGGCTGCGGTCTAAAACTTTCACCATCTTTTACGAACACGACTTTCTGTCCTTCGAAGTTTTGAATTGCGTTGAGAGTTACGGCTTGGTCAACTTCAACAAAATCGGTAAGTACTTTCCCCGTTATAAACATACCGGGTTTCCAGTAACCGGACGAATTATTCAAACGTACTCTTGCCGTTGCCGTGCGGGTATGTTCATCTACGGTAGGACTTATATAGAATATTTTTCCATTTATGGCATTTTCAATATCGTTAAAATAAATTTGAGCGCTCTGCCCTAATTTTATTCTGTTAAGATCTTTTTGATACACATTCAGTTCGGCCCACACACTACTTAAATTGGCAACGGTAACAATATGTTTGTCGTCTCCGATCAATTCTCCGGGCGTCATATGAAGATCGAGAACAACTCCGTCGATGGAAGATTTAACTTCGTATGTAACCAGACTTTCGTTACTCTCGATTACAGCAATCACTTCATCTTTCTTAACTTTATCACCAATTTCTTTATAAACGCTTTTTACTACACCGGCAAACCTAGGAATAATATGAGCAAGTTTATACGGATCGGGTACAATTTCGCCGGTTAAATCGGTATGCATCTGTAATTTTTTCGAACCGACTTTATCAATTCGAATTCCTAGTTCATTAATTTCGGTATCGGAAAGAGCGACAAGTTCCTCTTCGGAATGTTCTCCATCCGAATGTTCTTCTCCGGCTTCATCGGTATGCCCAACTTCTTCTCCTAAATGAACATCGTCACTACTACTGCCAAAAAATGTTACCGCCGCAAGGGTTAGAACCACTCCAACAGCAATACCAATAACTAAGAATATATATTTGTTTTTCTTTTCCATTTCATTACTCCCTTAATTTATTTCCTTTGCAATTAGTCCTTCAATTTCGATTCGAGTTGAATGAATTTGCCCGATAATATTCAGATACTGATTCTGAAGCTCAAACAATGTTCTTTCGGCATCCAGCACATCAATGATGGCAAACCTTCCTACGAGATTTCCTTCTTTAATTATTTGGAAAGCGTCTTCCGCTTCCGGGATTGACTCGCTGTTTAACTGAGCAGCGGTCTCTATTAATGTGTTCAACCTTTTATAAAGAACATTTAACTGCAGAGTTAATCTGTTTTTAACAGAAAAGTATTCTCTTTGCTTTTGATCTACGCGAATTTTTGCTTCCTGAATTGCGCCTTGATTTCTATCAAAGATAAGAAGCGGTATCGATGCTCCGACCAAAAATGTGTTGGCTTTTGCGTCATTTAATCTTTTGAATCCAACGCTTATTGTTAAATCGGGGACTGCCTTCGATTCTTCGAGATTTACAATTGCGGTTTGTTTGTCATACTCACTTTCATATCTCTTGAGTTTCGGGTTATTCGTCAACTGGTTTAAGAGTGAGTCGTAACTCGGAACATCAACCGGGTATTCAAGTTCGCCAATGAGTTCGTCTATAGTTAAATCCGGCTGATAAATCAGCGAGAGCAGCTCCGATTTGTAATTTTCATATTCCGATTTCAAACGGTTCAAGTCAATCCGTAGAGAGTTTAGAATTATCTTAGCCCTGGATACCTCAGCCGGAGAAATTTTCCCGGCATAAACCCGTTTCTGCAGATTTACAACAAACTCTTTCGATACTTTTATAAGTTCTTCGTTTTTTTCAATCAGAAGCTGTACGGCTAAAGCTTGTTGAAAAGCTTTTCTTATATCCGTAATAATTTCTATTCTCTTTGTTTCATAATCCCATTCAGCCAGCGAGATGTTCGTTTCGGCAACTTTAACCCGTTTACTTATTTTACCGGCAAGTAAAATATCCTGACTTAACACCGCAGTTATTTCACTGTTATCAAATCCATTGAAATCTTTACTGCCTAAAATATTTTCGGCTTCAACTGCAAATTCGGGATTGGGCATTAAGCCGCTTTGAATTTTTGCCGCTCCAAGAGCGTCTATTTCATAGCGTAAAGTTTTCAGTTCGGGATTATTCTGAACCGATAATGAAACTGCTTTTTCAATAGTTAATTCACCGTTTGTTTGTCCGACTGTAGATAAAGACAGAAGACTAAACAGAACGAATACTATACACATTACTCTGTGCATAAAAACTCCTTTAGTTTTTACTCTAATAATTTTTTAGAATGTTTTTAGGTTAAATAAAGCTTATGGTTAGCATCAAATGATGAGTGATACTGTAGTGTAATTCTCTAAGGTTTGATCTATTAATTGATAAAAATTATTTGAATAGAATTTGTCTTTATTGTTATAAGTTTCTATTGGTATAAAAGCAAAGGTAGTAATGTAAGTGGATAATACAATTTTACTTTTGGGGAGAAACTGCTCTTCTTCAAAGCAGTTTTCTTCTAAAGATACATCTTCGCAACATTGTTGTTTTATTTCTACACCATCGGTCTGATCAAAATAATTTACGTTATTACATTCGGTACAGTCATCTACTTTTTCTATTGCTATATGACCATCACTGCCTGTGCATAAAACATACTCGGACATCAAGTCGTGAGCGAATGTTAGATGACTGATGAATATCAGTAGTAAAAGTATGTGGGTTGATTTATTTATAAAATTGTAATTCATTACTCTTCAGTATGTTCTTTAATTTTTTCAATCGCATCATTGATATGTTTATCGTCAATGGAATAAAAAACCATTTTACCATCTTTTCTATATTTAACTAATCTCGCATTTCTTAATAATCTTAATTGATGTGAAACAGTTGAAACGTTTGAGTCCACCGCCGCTGCAAGATCGCAAACACAAAGTTCGCTGTTAATAAGTGATAGAACAATTTTCAAACGAGTTGGTTCCCCAAGTAATTTGAAAATTTCCGCCATCTCGAGAACTTGATCAGTATCGGCAATTTTCTTTTGGGCTTGAGCAACTTTCTTTTCATCAACAATTTCAACTTCGCAAACCGGTGCTTTTTTTTCTTTTTCCACGGCGCTAAACTACATACATTTGAACAAATGTGCAAATGTTTGACATATTAAAACCGAAATTTCTGAGCAGTGCGAAGGTGAGGGGAGTAAAATTAAATGAAAAATCTATGAAGAAGAGACTGATAAGCCACATGATAGGTCTTTTTTTTGAGCTATTGCATAAGAGTTGTTTGGAGCGGGTACGGAACTGATTTTACTTTCTTGTAAATTGAAAATTCCATTCATACCTCGTATGACAAATAAAAAGAAAATACTGAAATTTCACTTGACTCCGTACTCTACTACTGATATTATATTTGTATTAAGTGAAAAATAGGTTTAGAAATGGAACACTACAAAGTTGGCGAAATAGCTGAAAAAATCGGTGTGAATATAGAGACTTTACGCTATTATGAAAAAATAAAAATTATGCCTAAACCAAAGCGTATGGAATCACGCTATCGTATTTATGATGAGTTGGATTTAAAAAGGTTATTATTTATAAAAAGAGCAAAAGAACTTGGTTTTACATTAAAAGAAATAAAAGAATTATTGAATATAAAAATTGAATCAACTGCAACTTGCGGAGATGTAAAACATTTAGCCGAAAATAAATTAACAGACATCGAAGAAAGAATAAAAGACTTGAAGAGTATTAAAAATGTTTTGGTAAAATTGGTTAATCAATGTGTATGTGAAGAACTTTCTACTGATGAGTGTCCCATTCTTGAAGTAATTGACCCTAAAACGAAATCATTGAAAGGAGGTGATACGATATGAAACGCAAGCTTGCATTAATTTTTGGAATATTGGGAATAACAGTGAGTGCACTCGCCTTCACTGGGGCAAGTACCAACACAGATAATTCGGTTTGTCCCCTTAGAGGAACACCCGAATGCCCGGAATATCCTTCTTGCTGCAAATAGTGGATAAACTTAAAGGGATTCGGATTAAATACCGAATCCCTTTTAGAAATTTGTTAAAGAAGAATATTATGATTTTACGGAGTTAAATTATTATGAAGACAAATAAATTATTCAGAAACAGCGCAATCGTAACGGCAGTGCTTGCTTCATTGTGTTGTATTACGCCAGTATTAGCGGTATTAGGCGGATTGAGTGGTATTGCATCTACATTTTCTTTTCTTGAGCCACTCCGCCCTTACTTTATAGCATTTACAATAATTATTCTCGGCTATGCTTTTTATAATGCATACAAACCTAAGGAAAAAGATGAGATAGAATGTGCTTGTTTACCTGCCGAAGCTTCTGCGAAGGAAGGCGATGATGATAAAGTTGATATAAAGAAAAGCTTTATTAATTCTAAATCATTCTTATGGATAGTAGCAGTGATTGCAGTTGTTTTAATTACATTTCCTTATTACTCTCAAGCATTCTTCCCCCAAAGGGATAAGCCGGAATCTCAAAGCGTATTTTCAACAAATTCTCCGAGTGGAGTCCTTCGGACAAATCACATAATAAAAGCGAAACTGGAAATTGAAGGAATGACTTGCACAAGTTGCGAACAATCTGTTGATTATGCTCTTAAATCAGAAAAAGGTGTTTTGAGTGCTGAATCCTCCTATAAGACCGGAATTGCTATTGTCCAATTTGATGATACAAAAGTTCAGCCTGAACAATTGAAGAAAGCAGTTGAAAATAAAGTTGGATATAAAGTGAAAAATATTCAAACAATTCCAGAAGGGACAAGTAACGAAAAAGAAAATTAAGACGGAGTGATAATGTCAGTTCAAACAATAAAATTAAATATTAACGGAATGACTTGTGAACATTGTGCGCAAACAATTAGTAAAAAGGTTTCTCAATTAGAAGGCATCATTTCTAAAAAAGTTAGTTATCCAGAAAAGAAAGGCCAATTTGAATTCGATTCAGCCAAAGTATCAAAATCTGAAATTATAGATGTAATTGATTCCACTGGACAGTATAAAGTTGTGGGTGAAATAGAATCGAATAAAAATAAGACTTACCCTTATGATTTGATTATCATTGGCGGAGGTTCAGCTGCTTTTGCCGCTGCAATAAAAGCAAGTGAACTTGAGAAAAAGGTTTTGATGATAAATGATGGTTTACCTATTGGCGGTACTTGCGTAAATGTTGGCTGTGTTCCATCCAAAACTTTAATAAGAACAGCAGAACACTTTCACATTGCCAACCATCCAAGCTTTTCTTCAATAAAATCTGGCGATAATAAAATTAATTTTAAGGAAGTTACCCGCCAAAAAACTGAATTAGTTGAAGAGTTAAGGCAACACAAATATATTGATGTATTGAAAGATGATTCAAACGTAACAATTATTAAAGCTTACGGAAAAATAATAGATAAAAACACAGGTGAAGCAAATGGTAAAAAATATTCGGCGGAAAATATTTTGATTGCAACCGGCTCAACCACATTTGTGCCGGATATTCCCGGTTTAAACGAGATTAACTATTTAACAAACGAAACATTGTATGATTTAGAAGAACTTCCTGAGCATTTGATTATAATCGGTGGAAGATATATCGCTTTGGAAAATGCTCAGATGTTTGCACGTCTCGGTTCTAAAGTTACAATTCTTCAACGGTCATTCAGAATTCTTCCAGACGAAATGCCGGATGTAACCGAAACATTGAAAGAATATCTCGCAGAAGAAGGAATAGAAATAAAAACCGGTGG